>Ga0157364_1004609_pt1 | contig 13804 bp, 4 predicted proteins | sample AttsexASBM2_FD_111476 | JGI IMG/M metagenome (GOLD analysis project Ga0157364, IMG submission 111476) | Fungus gardens microbial communities from leaf cutter ant in Ribeirão Preto, State of São Paulo, Brazil - Atta sexdens ASBM2 | ecosystem: Host-associated > Fungi > Mycelium > Unclassified ... | reverse complement strand
GTAATTAGCGAATAAATAAATGAAGCTTGGAACAATAATCGTTGTCTAAGTCATAAGAATAGAATAGAAAAGAGAAAAGAAAATAATTTATTACTTATATATTTAGTAATTATTAAGATTGAAATGCTCGAAAATACACGGAATGTTAATTCTTAATATATGTATATTTCTGATTCCATGTTTCCGCGTCATGTATCGATAAACTTATTGTTTATTAAAATCCGATCTTCGAATTGATTACTTTAAAAGAGCGAGAAAACTTCAGAAAGTTTTTATTTCTTTCACGAATATAAAATATTTACGATAAAATAAGAGAAATTCAATGTCGCCAAGAGAGAAGAGAATTAGTATTCTTTTTGCTATTAAAATAACGTCTTTGTCTATTTTTATCAGTCCCTATCCTTGTCTCCTGTCGTCTTTCGGTCTCAAGTGTTCCAACAAATATAATTTCTCTCCAAGGTGTCAAGAAGGCACGTGACTGAAAGATACCTGCTATTCTCTACAGTCATTTCCTCTCGCTCCAGTTGGCGCCGATCGCCTCTATTTCTTCCTCTTTTTTTCTTTGCCACCGATATTGCGCGTTCCTAGCGCATTCGCCGGATTATAACAATCATCGTATACATGTTCTAAATATTAAGTGAGTTAAAATAAGTTCCGAGGCGGTCGCGATTGATCGCGGCTACCTAAAGACGCCGGGGAATTGTCGTAGCGCGGCTTTTTTTTTTAATGAGACACACCGGGCGGATACATTCCTCTCTCCCCTTTTCTCCTTTCGTCTCTCTACACGACTCTGCAAATAGTATCCTTTACTCTTCTTTTTATTTTTATTATTATCCATTACTATTTATTATGTTTACTTTACTCATTATATCATTACTCGCTATCATTTATTATTCTTGCTACTACGTTTGCTTTAACTATGGAAACGAGAAGAATGTGGTACGAGCCACAACTACGGTATGTACGTATGTGTATCTATATCTGTGTGTGTGTACATGTATGTGTGTCTGTGTGGGTGTGTATTTTCATGTCTGATTGCCTACGTGTGTACACACACACAGAATGTTGATCGAGGACGATGTCCTCCGGTGTGATCCAGGTCGCGCCACCTCCACCCCCCATCATTCACTTTGATAAAAGTTTCCGAAACCGGGCAAATGTTAATTATCACTTCGCTCTTTCGCTTGCTCTCTCTCTCTCTCTCTCTCTCTCTCTCTCTCTCTCTCTCTTTTATGGCGTATATCCAAAAATCTTTAGAAATTCTGTCTTGTAATACAAATATCGCAGGGAGAGATTATCATAGCGAATATTACAAAATTCTCACATAGTTTTTCTCCCTCTCTTTCTCTCTTTTTCTTTATCTTTCTCGTATCGCAAACGGGAAAGAAACGTCGCAAGCGATTTAGCGATCCTCGAAAGTGATTTAAAAGATTGTGCTGGCTCACAAGAAGGAGCTGGACGAAATTTCATCAGGAATCACATAGTTCACCGAGTTTTCCTTCAGCGCGCTTATTGTGCGAAGAAAAAGGCTTTTTGCAACTTGTAAAATGGAAAAATAGTTGTATCTCTTTCTCTCTCTCTCTCTCGCGCTCTTTCTCTCATCTCACATTCTCACCCTCAACCGCGCCTCGTCTCCGCCTTTCGGAACAGCTACAACTTTTTTCTGGATTTTTTCTTGCATTTTTTCCTTTCTTGTTTTTTTTTTCGCTTAAGTTCGACGAGAATCACCCTGTGAATACACGCACGAAGGGCCGCAGAAATTACCCTGTGTGCAAGTGCTAAATGCCCAAGAGGTATAATTTGGGTACGCTTTTTTTTAATTGCTAAGTATCGTCCGCTGATTAAATATAATTGACTTTACTTAACGTGCGTGGTGATGGCGAGGGCCGTAAAATATATCTCTTATGCGTCACGCATTCATTTTCGGGATGATGTGCGCGACAAATTTGCAAAGTGGCAGGGCGGAGAAGGTATAGCTAAATATCAAAAATGCCACTTTAGAAAAAGAAGAGAAATTGGCAAATTTCAGACAGATGTAAATTATCATTTCAGGAAATTGCTCTAGGAAAAAAAAACAGTTATTACTTAGAAATGTCGTTTAAGACAAGTTATTAGACAAATATAATTTCTTCCTGAAAGATTGTCTTTAATAGACAACTCAAAAATTTTGAATTTTATTGTCTAATTAGAATCTTGTATTCAATCTCCAATTATGAAGATTGAAGAAACATAATTACATAGAATAATTCTTTTAATTAACTTATTTTTTACGGGATTAACATTTAGAACGCCGGGAAGATTGTTGCGTTCATTTTAATCTTAATTCATTTTAATCGCATTATTTTCGATGAAGTGTCATTGCAAAATACAACAGATATATCTGTAGATATACACTTTTGACGAATTAGGCGCGTAGGGTAAAAAATAGCGTGGCGAAAGAATGCCAAAATGTTCTAATTTTTCTTCTTAATTTCGTAATAAAGAAGCTCGTTCATAATACATACGTATATAATGGGACATGTATACAGCTTGTAAAAGAAATACGTTGATGAAAAGAGATATTCGTCGCGGATCTGCAACACGACGACTAGCTGAATTTGTAAAGATTTTTGGCGCACTACTCTCCGCTTCCGTACACGCAGAATCGAGACCGCTTATTTATAGCTCATATTTCATAATTTTAACCATGTGTGTGCGATACAATTATGTGTAATTAGCAGTATCATCATTAGACTTTTTATTATAATTAGTGTTACAAAAGCTTGATTATATTTGGATCGGACTGTAGCAATATATTCACATAACTATCGTCGTGGAAAATAAAAATTTAACGTTTACATTATACAATTATTCCTCATCATCATTCATCGAGTCGCTATTTATTTGTAGGATCTCCTCGTCGATTCATGTAATAAATACAATTGTTTTATATAATTATCATCATTATCATCATCATTATCATCATCATCATCATCATCATCATCATCATCATCATCATCATCATCATCATCATCATCATCATCATCATCATCATAATCATCCTCATCATCATCATAATTCATCATCATCATCATCATCATCAGCATTATCGGCTCTCCCAACCCAATTCACCCTCGTCTATTGTATACCGTTTCACGATATTCTAGTCAAAAAGTGTTTCAACCTTTATGTCATATTCCCCTATATAATAATACAAATCACACGATCTATTAAAAAAAATAATAATAAAAAATTAATAAATGTTCGACAAAGATCCATATCTTCGCAAAATAAACTAAGCGAAAATCATCCCTTTTCGCCGCTTTCTATGCGCGATCGATTGTAGTTTTATTCCACCGATTATTGCATCGATTTAATATCGAATTCTCTCTCGGTTATTTCGATTGTAAAATACTAAGCACCGTGAGTTCATCGCACGACACGTTATACGCGAGATTGCACGAGAAGGGAGTAGTATCGTTTATCGCACTACTACTCGTACTAAAGATATAATCGGTAATCATGGGACTGCAGTGTCCCTGACGTTATTACGCAGAGATCGATCGTTGTGGCATTGCACTACTTCATCCTCTTTCTTTTTCTTCCTATCGACTCATTAAAATTAATCAGCGTTCGCCAATTGTTCTTACGACTACGAGACTACTAATATGAAGTATCATGAATCGCGTATCTACTGGCACTGATAACGACCGAGACGAAAGCACACAGAGCGGAGATGCGAAGTATCCGAACGAAAGGTACACGCTTACGAAAAAAATCAGTACCGCGCGAGATCGTGCGGACACTCTCGTTCGCACACAGCACTAAATTCACAATAATCAATTATTATGTACAAAAAATCCTATATCTCATCGATCGCGTCTCTTTCCTTTCGCGATACGAATGGTTTCGAGACTCGACGTGTAGCGCGTCATTTCTTCTATTTTTCTTGCGCCTCACACGCTTCATTGCATTGCGCGGCATGCATATGTCGTACGGAGCCACATGAATTAAATATTAACAAATATACCTAACTTATATATCCCTCGCGACATCCAGCGATTTAATGAAACAAAATTCTAAGGATAGCCTCGTCCTGATGATCGCCCGCTACACACGCGAGACGAAGATCGAGCGGTTATAAGCTCTGTGGTAAATTTTCCCTTATCTTCTTAATCTGATATCTTTGTGCTCCATACTCTGAAAGAGCATGGATGGTCGCGTTAAAAAGTTACATTCAGAATGTGTTCCCATATGTGCTTACAATGATACGAAAAATATATATATATATATATATATTATATGTTGTTCGCGCGCAAAAGATAAACGCGCTCGATCGATCTTTTCGGAAGTTGTAACGGGCAATCGATCACTTACTCCTCCGGAAGTTAAAGGAACGATCACATCTAGTTTCCGACTTGTATAACCTTACAACGATCATCACAGGAATATGATATTTCTATATCGTTTCTCTTTCACGTCGACTTTATTGCTATGAAATGCACGTCAAATATCGTCCAAGATTACAAGACGATCAAAAAGTATGAAACGACGTCCGCTTTCAGATTGCACAGCGATAAACTGTTGTACTAAGAGAAAGATCAAGTAGCCGCGAATCGAGATAGAAATATCATTCCGTGGATCGAAACAATTTAGGGATTTCCGGAGGAGATGTTCGGAGATTTCGCGTTAATCAAGGAAACGAATAAACTGAGGGGAAGAGAGAAGAAGCTCGTCCAACAACCAGGCTGGCAGTAGTTGAGGAGACGACAACGCGTGACACGATAATTTCTCCTGCATCCATCGCTTTCTCTCTCCGTTCTCTTCTCCGTAAACTTATCCTCCGATCCTGGAATTCTCCCGCGATCCTTACTGACCTCCATTGCTTTGGTAAAGCACAAAGAAAGCGACGAAAGTGTCTTGAGTGTTCGGTGACACCTGTCAAAGTGTCCATATAGCGGTCACGAGTTTCGCTCCTGCAGGAGCGTTTACTCAGATCATCTAGATCGTTCCAAGAGAGAGAAGATCGAACGGAGGAATTATTAATTGATCATCTTCGACTAGTTTCGTCTTGATTACATGTGCTGCCAAAAGACTACAATTTGTCCCCCTATGACACTCGATAGAGTATCCTTCTTCTCTTTCCATATTTTTTTCGCTGTTTCTTGCCTTCCCGAAGGAAAGGAAGGTAGGTTCGTGAACATGGATTTAGCTTCTTTCTTTTCTTCATTCTTTTCATCCCTTTCTTTCTCCGGTTTCCCCTCCCTCTCTCGCTACGACGCTCCGGCGATATCCAGGCGGTAGGTAAGACTATTCGGATGCTTCCTCGACGAGAAGGGAACCGTGGATGGGCTGCTGCTCTGCGGTATCTACCGACTCCCAGCGCTTTCTGACGACTGAGCAACCGCCGCGGGATTGTGGCTTGTTTCGTATTCCATCACCTCCTGATAGATCAGCTCCTTCCACTGATCCACCGTATGTTCCCTCTCGTCCACGCTGTGATCATATGGACCTGGTGCAGGCTATAAAATAAATCAGAATTTCTTATAAATTATTACACAAACGAAAGATTAACAATCAATTTTATGAGTATTTAATGAAAACAAAAGAGAAATTTATCTTGTTAAAAAAATTCTTCATCACATAAGGAAAATAATGTTTGCAGCATTATGTTTTCACATTTACTAGAATTATTTTTATAATTATAATTTTTTAAAAATAATACAAACGATGATTTTGTTTTGTTGAAATATCTAAAAATTTAATTACATACAGATCGGGAAATAATTTTGTTGGACCATCAAAGTAATTATAAACAAATGTCATGTAATTGTAGATTGCTAGAATCAGTTTCAGTTTGACACTGAAATTGATTTAGCAATCTACAATTAATTACATGTGACATTTGTCCTACAATTATTTTGATGGTCTAACAAAATTATTTCCCGATCTGTATATAATTAAATTTTTAGATATTTCAACAAAATCATCATTTACATATTATTTTTAAAAAATTACTTGTAAAACTTTTTGTAACATTGCTCATTATGCTTAAGATTCTTATATATTTTGATGAAAAACCAAATTATTTTTAGACCTGTATTTAGCTAATGTTTTAAGTAATTTTTCAGCAAAATTGTTCTTTTTATGTATACTTTTTTTAAATATAAAAAAATTGTATACAATTTCTCAAATTAAATCAACGACTATAGTAAATCCTGTTTTTCCTGATTTTCCTGATTGAAAAGAAGACAGTATGATTGAAAATGACCATCTATTCACGCGATCAATCGATAGAGTCTACTTACAGCATTGACTTCCCCCTCGTCGTACCAGACGTTTATGTAATTGTGCAGCAACGCCTCGTCCACGGAAATGCGTCGCTCCGGGTCGATCACGAGCATGCGCGATAATAGATCCCTGGCTTGGCTCGCTAGAAAAGGAAGTAAAAACTATGAAAGGAAGAGCCAGGGAGAGGCAAGGCAAGGCGATGACGAGAATGCGGATAATCTCGTCATCCGTGCGCCAGAACATGCGCGTCTCGCGATCAATCTCGCGATGCAGGGCGTCGACTTGCTGACCTACTCACCTTTTAATCTATTGTGTTCTGAGGAGTCCGAGGGGAATAGGACATCTGGAAATAGCCTCTCGAAGGGATAGCCTGGATATCGTGGCCTATTCTCTACGTAATTTCTGACGGTCGGCTGCAGTCGTTGCATGAATTCCTGCGCCGGTGTACCAAGTTGTTCTGCAGATAAGAGCAACTATCTTATTTTTATGATACAGTAGCAGGGAATCTAGATAATTGCCATTATCCTTTATTTAACAAAAAAATCAATATTAAGAAAAGTACTGTAAGATAATATCTCGATTATCTTGGTAATAAAAATTATTAGGAGATCGTGTATCTGCTTACATTGAAAAAAAGGTCATGATTCTGGTATACGCGTTAATTATTCATGAGATGAAAAATGTCACATAATTAATTAAATAATTGTGATTACACAATAAAAAATATTAAATAATAATATACAAATATTGTTGAATGTTTATAAATTCTAATAAAATCATTTGTCATCTTATGTTTTAATTGATTTCGACGACACACATTTTCAGAATGGATTATAATATAGCAACATCATGTGGAATTTTATTTTGCATTCCTTTAATTCTATTCTGCACATTTTATAGAATTTTATTTTATAATATTGCGTACGAATTATTATTAAAATATCATTTAATATTATAATAATAATTATTATTATCATTATGGAAAATTCGGTCTTACCGATTATTTTATTCCACTGGTCAATATGATCCGTGCCCGGAAATAATACACCACCGCGTATCATCTCGCCCATGATGCACCCCACCGACCAGATGTCCACATTCTCTTTGTAACCCATGCCCAGAATCACCTAGCAAGAAAAAAAAATGAGTGAAACAGATCGAACTAACCAGAAATAAATTGTGCAAAAAAATTACAAGAGAATCTAACTTACCTCCGGCGCCCGATAATATCGTGTGACGACGTAGGGCGTCATCATAAATGTGGTACCGGCGGTCCTCGCCAAGCCAAAGTCAAGAATCTTTAGCGTACAGTCAGATTTTACGACAATATTGCTCGGCTTCAGATCCTATGCAAGAAACAAAGTCAAATTTTAGAGATTTATCTGAAGAATCGTGAAAAAAAAAAAATAATTAAAACTAATAGTTAATATCGTAAAAAGATGCCATGCGAGCGATTAATAATAATCGCGAAGTGGCGAGTCAGTCACGAGTCAACGCTGTTCCAGCTATTTCCAGCTATATGAATTTTAATTTCTAGCGCGTTAATTACGCAAACAATCCCGCAATCGTTGCGCCGTGTTCTCATTTTTAATGAGCTCGACGCCGATTTAACTATTCTATTATAACGTGCGGTGCGCCGGGAAATTTATCAGAACGACGGTAGTTATTTCTTTCGCCGCGGCGGGACAACAACAACCGCGAGACTACGGTATGCAGGAATAGTCATCGTTAATGAATCTCGTTACGGTAGATTAAATGGCTCTGCCCGTTATGCAATTTTCATTGGGGCGCAACGCGCAAATAGCTAACATCACCTACCCTGTGAATAATGCCGGCGGAGTGCAAGTGCTTGATGCCGCACAGCATCTGGTAGAGGAGATACGACATACGCTCGTGGTCCAGATCCATCTGGATCACTTGGCATAGATTAGCGTCCATGAGCTCCATCACCAGATAAACGTCTTGAAACTCATCCAGCGATCGTTGCGGTGTAAACGCGTTCAGGAGACCGATTATCTGCAAGACAACAAATCGTAAATTGACGAATCGATTTCGTTTTCGAAATCCTTAGACAATACTTAGATATGTGAATAATAAAATTTGTTCTTTTTCTAATTCTTTCTCTGACTTAAATTATACAACAGATACTTAAACTCATCTCTCTCTTTCGGAATTATGTGAAACTATTTACATTGTTATTCCACCAACGCAATTTAACACTTCGATTCTCTTAACACAGAATTAAAAATAATGGGATTAAAATAAATTGTAAGAAATTGAAACTATTAACCCGATTAAGATAAACACTTATTGTACGAATTTGTACTTTAATTTTAATTCTTATCACAATCCCTTAATTTATAATTCTGTTAACAACTATTCTGTCAGAAATTATTTGATGACAAGGATAAATTACAATTGTGTTGAGATAATGGCTAGAAACTACTCGCGATATACTGTGCGACTGTGTTACTGCGACTTATTCGTCGCTGTAACATTTTCTCATTTAGCTCTGTGTAGTTTTCTTCCATGCATTTCTATCTAATTTAATTGGGAGGAATGACAAAGAGTTTTACATTCATTTGTATAACAATACAGTACAAAGCGCAACTACAATTCTCACGAAATAATATTACATATCAAGACATATACTGTACATGTGTTTGATTCAACAGTAAGGTTTAATGAGATACTTATATTTTATAGCAATTTAAGAAAATGAAGTAATATTTTTAATAAATTATTCGCAGTTTTTAAGAGCTCTTGTTAATATCAAATTATTGATATTCTTCTAAGATATTTGTTAGCATTAATATTATTAAATTGCATGTTAATTTAATATGTGAAATTACTACTTCATAGTTTTGTTCATGATTGCATTACAAGAAAAAGATTTCGGCGCGCGAAATTTACAGAATTAAATATTAGGTATGGGAAAAAGTTTGTGGCGTTTTTCCCGTTAGATGTAATGGGAAAAACGCCACGAACTTTTTCCCATATGTATCCCTAATATGTATATAAATTCACACCGAAATATTTAAGCACTAAAATCCACATCAACCGATAATAGGACTTCTTTTACTTAATTAGATTTATCTTCATTGGTCCAATTTAGAATCATAATTGTTTAAAAAAAAATATTATGATATTACAACAATGCGTTCCCAAAAAGTATATTCATGACACGCATAAAGAATGATCGCAACGGAATAAAATGGAAGAACTTACGTTTTTGTGATTGACCAACTTCATGAGTTTGAACTCTCTGTAGGCCCTCTTCGCGTGTGTCACGTTTTGAAAAGGTCTGGATAGCTTCTTGATCGCCACATTTTGCGCAGTGACGGTATCGTACGCCGCGCTGTAACAAAGATGGAGGAAAACATTCAAGATCGTTGGATCATACACGCTTGAACGCGCGATTTCGACTTTTCAAACTAAATGCATCAAATTAAAATAAATAATAATTGAAAGTGAAATATTCTGTTAGTTAAAAATTTTTATCTAAATTTACTTATGTTGTGATAAGCGTGCCTATATCCCGTCCGTGTGGCACAATTTAATAAAATTTTCGATAAGATTTTCAATTTAATAAAACAATAATTATTAATTTAAATAATGATTTCATAAAAACAATTGTTTTAATAAAAAAAAAACCTATTCGGATAAAAACAGAGCACGCATTTTATCAGAAAAATTTCTCGTATTAATGTATAAAATAATAAACTCTCAGAAGTTTAATTTAAAAAAATGAAATTACGAAAACTACTAAAATGATATGGAAAAATTATTCCGCAAGAAAAGGTCAAAGAAATGTGCACCAAATTTTCAGCGATGACTGCAGCGAATTTAATATGTTATTACTTGGACGTGATATAAGCTCTTTGATACAAAATAAAATACTATAAGGCAGGAAGACAGAAAGTGGAACAGACAGAAAAATAGATACACTCGCAGCATATAATCTGTATAAGTCGTGGATTTTACTCACCATACGATACCCTGAGCGCCGACGCCACGCGGAACGACGTCGACGTATCTCTCGGGTATGCAAAGCTCGGTGTCGCCGAAAATGTGACGACGATAGCCGCTCCGAATGTTGCTCGATTCCGTCGCGTTCGTCGCCATTACCTCTTTTTAAATGTTCTTTAATTCTCTCTTTCTCTCCCTGTTTCTCTCTCTAGCTCTCGTGGCGGCTCTCGTGCCTTAACTTAGGTAGTGTATATCACGGCTTTAGCTACCAAACCAACGACACAAGGACTACAGGAAACGAAAACGATCAAGCCGATCGCGGCAACGGAGAAAATTTATCGTCGTCAGGTTTCGACGACACTTGCGAAAATACGTTTTCAATGATTAAATGGCGCAAGTTACGAGTTCACGGTGGAACTCATTTATTTTGTTAATATCAATTTATTAAATAAGAAAAGAAGAATTTGCACAATAATTAACATCATTATTAAGTTAAACAATTGAAGTTTATACAAATATTTATATATCAATTTTAACTCCTATTTTAAAAATATCTTTTTTAATTGATATTAAAAACTTATAGTCTTAGTCTTTCAAATCCATTTATATCGCAAAATGAATTGCCCAAGAACTTAATTAAAATACATCTGTGGCAACAGATGACGAATTTTATTATTTATCGTAAGCATGTAGGAACTTGCTGAAAGATATTAAATTATATTTTGCGCCTTGCGTTGCAAAACGTGTCGTATTTCGTGAAACATAATTTTTCTCCGTCGACCGCCACAACAACGTCACCGACAGCATTCTCAAAGGACAAACGAGCATGATGTATAACTGTTGGAACGAACTCGAGTTAAGCCCGTCGTTCCACCTGGCAATCCTTCAAAGACCTCTCTCTTCTTCTCTTTTTCTCTCTCGATTTTCCTTCAAGAACAGCGTCGCAAGAATTCGTGCTTGATTATCGGAACCATCCGTTCAATGCAATATATTGATATTTTACGCCAATGTAAATCACAAGTAAATCAATGGTGCGAGAGAGGATGGATCCAAAAACCATGCAATAAGGATAAGCAAATTGGCAAAATAAAAGAATATAAAATCAAATTAAAATTGTTAATAGGATTGCTGCGATACAGTTGAAAAGTTCTGCATTGTATAGCTGTTATATTAAATTATATTTTATGTATATAAAAATTATATTTTATAGATATATATCAGAAAATATAGATATATGTGTATATATAAAAGTTTTATAAAGATGAAGTTTTATAAAGATGAAAAAAAATCAAATGTGCATAAAAAAGATTGAAATAAATAGTTTATCAAGCCACAGATACGTTATTATGTTTCTTATAAGAAACAATAATTTTATTATTCTATGAAACTATTAATTTTAATTTTTTAATTTTTTAAATCATTAAACATTAAATTAGTTTATAAACTTATTAATTTTTTCAATGATTTTTTACTTCAGGTGTCAAATTACATCGTAAAAAAATTTCGATTTTATGACTTAAAAATACTTCGCAGTTGTGACTCGTTAAATGGACGCGCTTTACGAACGGATTTAATTATCAGGACCAAACTGGAAAAATAACGAGCGATACCAGAAATATGCTGCTAGAAAGCACGTGAAAGGCATGCGGATTTTTCATCGTATAATCGTAAATATAGAGATGGTTCTTCACGACAGAACATTATCTTCGTCCTACCTTTCAAAATGTCGTGTTGGTCTCCGAGATCATTTTTTCATAAGAGAAATCACATTCGACGGTCGGTTAAACGTGATCACACGAGCTCAGAACTCTCGCTCCTACTCAAACATTCTGTGTGCTTTACAACTTTAGAATAATAGTAAAAGCCGGGCATATTCGCACAGATTTCAAGAAATCATTAACCTTCTCTCCCCGAGAAATCTTCTGTGACTTCAAAGCCACGAACATATATCTTTTTACAATAACTTTTTACAATAAGTTTACGTACAAGTTCTAACGCTTCTATAAAAATAAAGTAAAAATTGCAACACTATAAATTTAAGATGATCTTTTCTTAAAAGCATAATAAAAAAGGTACAGTTCAAAACAAACAGGTCGATATAACAGTAGTTTGACCTACATTTTTAAAGAAACTAACAAGAAAAATAATTTCAAAATAGAAACTAAAATTTAAATTTGATTTATCGAATTCTTCAAAATGTTTTACGTAGTATTTAAATTTAATTATTTTAATGATTATTGAAAGTCTTAAAATACATCTGATATATATATAGATATTTTCATAAATTCTTAATGATACACTTTAGTAGACCATATAAGAAATTAATGAATTTCCTTTCATGTAAAATTGCTTTATTTGAAATAATTTCGGAATATGCATTTTCAAAATATATTTTATTTTCAAGAAATGCTATTAACTCGAAATACTCTTCAATGACATTTTATCATCATCTCGATCGTAGCAATATCAGGATACTTTTCGTAACTGTGAATTTTTATGGTTACTTTCATGAGAGCTTCACTACAACATTTTCTTAGTCATCATTTTATAATATTATATTGAAATTAAAAGGATAATACCTGATTAAAATATTCTTTATTTTTATAGGATAATAAAATTTTTTTAATATTAACAAAAATTATCTTCGATATTCCTGATAACGCTAGAATTAATGTGTAGGTCACAGATTCCTCTGTGGATAATATCCGACCGTCGTTAGCCGATTTCCTTTTGCATCCTGACCTACCTTCCGTGCACACGAAATCAACCATCCTTTTCGAGAGCAGCTCGCTTCTCGAGAGGCGTGACAAAACGAAAAGGCGTCTCGCATATTTCCCGTAATGGACTACACGGCAGAATTTTTATCGAAAACCGATATCCGCATTCCCTTCGTTCGTCCATTCGTTCGACTTACCTGCATGCTACGGCCACCATGTATTGTTCGAGATTGTGCTTTCTCGGATAATGCAGTATTTCAGTTCCTATCGAACGTTAGAAAAGAGAGACACGTACGAGACACCGAAAAAAACAATCCAAGGAACGATCATCGTGATAGACCATCGTTTACTCGATCAATAATGTTTGCTATGAATTTTAACAATCTATGAGATCGGAACATAAACCGACACTAATGCTAGATCATTAAGGACGTTCTCCGACTGCAGTTGTGCTCAATCTAATAAGCACATTAATATTTACCATTATAAACATTTTTGAAAATTTAGTTCACTTTTATACAGTATAAAATATTCCAGTGTTAATGTTTTTGTATAAACTTTTTTATACAAATATAAAATGTCTTCCGCCTTCGCTACTAACGCCGGTCAAAAAAATAACGACTTTACTTACTTTGCTATTTGCTTTGCTCAATGATTTCTTAAAAACGAATATCCGAACTCGATTCAGACAAATTTTATATTATTCCTTGTGATATTAAGTTTTATGTCTCATTATTTCAAAAAATTGTTAAGAAAAATTTTTTTACAGTGAATAAAAAGACCGCTTTCAAATAAGCTTTAGATAGGGATCCTATGTATGTATATATATATATATACATACATAGGAT
>Ga0157364_1004608_pt1 | contig 13807 bp, 10 predicted proteins | sample AttsexASBM2_FD_111476 | JGI IMG/M metagenome (GOLD analysis project Ga0157364, IMG submission 111476) | Fungus gardens microbial communities from leaf cutter ant in Ribeirão Preto, State of São Paulo, Brazil - Atta sexdens ASBM2 | ecosystem: Host-associated > Fungi > Mycelium > Unclassified ... | reverse complement strand
ATTTTGTGAATCTTTATAAACATTAGATACATTTGTAGCGTAATTATATAATTATTGCGTTAAGAATCGTAATTAATTAAGAATTAAAAAAATTAGGTCTGTTCGCGTTGCTTGAATTTTTATACTCAGTATCTTCTATATTCTCTCCCTTCAACGCCTGAATATATATTTATCTCACTTTAAATACAAAAATTTTGGGAAATTTCAAGCAACGCAAACAAAACTAAGCTTTTACCGACAGTAGAGGAGAAAAGAATAAATGTAATAATGTCGGCCCCTAAATACAGAGGTGCTAATGTTTTAATTCTAAACATGGCGCAAACCATATGATACATTACAAGAAGGAAGATTGTGTATAGTGTGTATTTAGTCAATATAGTCATATATATATATATATATCTAGATTTAAATATTTAAATCAATCGTAATAAAGAAAGAATCAGCTGATATTAAGCGATATTTGTACTCTTTTAAACGCCAGTCAAGATTATTGTAAACAACTCATTTAAGTATATTTGTCGTGTTACTTCAAAATTTAAAAGTTTTTTGTCTTTCCCTTTTTTCTCTTCATTACATCTGATTACATCTAATATTAGATATATAGGCTGTCACAGACATATATTCGTAATTATAATTCATTCGATATTTTAATCAAAATTATATCAAATAGAAATTCGCCTCCGACGAATTTCCAAGGATCGACAGGTCCTATTTCCATAATCTGCTCTGCCTCTATCTTTAATGCTATTGTTTTCACAACAAATCAACCGGCTTTTCGATCAATTTATATATATAGTCTAACGATTAAAAAGAGAAGAAGACGATTTATTAAATAGTCTTATGTGTGTCCCAATCTACAATAGATATCGAATTGAAAAGGAGGAGATTACGTATTTTATGTATGTCTAAAGAGTCTAGTCGATGATCGAATAAAAATTAAAGGTTATGGAAGGCAGTGAGTATACAATGAACAAAAAGAATATGCATATTTATCTTTTCGGCATAATTTGTTATTATAATTTGTTATTCGACTTGTGGAATATAATGTAATTAACAATTATGTACTTTTTATAATAAGGAAGGATATCAAATATTTAATATTATATTTGTTTACAATATTAGACTTCAAGTCAGCAAATATTTGGCAATATTATTGTTATAGATGAAAATGTAGAAGAGCAAATGCAAATAGAGGAGCAAGTGCAAGCAGAAGAACAAGTGCAAGCAGGAGAACCAGTGCAAGTAGAAGAGCAAATGCAAGTAGAAGGGCAAGATGTAGAAGATCAACATGAAAATGAAAATGTTATTCCTAATGATATACAAAATAATGAAGAAAGTGATGGAACTAAAAGTTCACAACAAAGTATGTATTATAATTGTGTAATAGAATTATCGCAGTGTAAAACTTTTATAAACTCTTTGGATATGTATATAATTGTGACTGTGACTAAATAAAATTAGTTCTCTTGTAGCAAATACAATGAGTGTAAACTTGGATGTCTCAGATGTAGACTCTGATCAGTCATGTCCAATATGCATGGAGCAATGGACCAGTTCGGGAGAACATCGTTTGTGCTGTTTACGCTGTGGACATCTCTTCGGGCATAGTTGCATTCTAAGGTGGTTACAGTATTCTTGCAACAGTACGAATCGCCGTTGCCCACAATGCAATAAGAAAGCCTCAGTGAAACATATTAGGATGCTATATGCGAAAAAGCTGACAGCAATTGACTCTACCGAGTATGACAATCTGAAAAAGGATTTGATTAAGATATCAGCTGAAAAGAATAATTTGCGAAAGGAATTAGCCTGCGCTAACATTCGTCTAAAAGTATACGAGGAGCACGTAAATAGCATGAAAAAACGTATTACCGAATTGGAAAATCAAAAATCAAAAATCAATGTTGATACTTGTCCAAATGCATCAAGTCTTACTTCAAGGAAATTTCATTTAGAACAATCTGTAGAAATCTGTAAGGATGGTGGCTGTCGCGTCTTGGATTATAATCCATGGTATAAATTACTGGCTGTTTCTCAAAAGTCAACAACCACATTATTCAATGGATATGGCATAAGGAAAATGGATTGTGAATGCTTCAATTTACGGCAATTTATTTTCTTACACACTCAAGCTATAAGAGATTTGACTTTTCATTCCACGCAACAAACAATTCTTCTTAGTGTTGGTTTTGATAAATGTGCTAAGCTAGTGGACATCCAAAATAATGTGACGGTGCACACATACCAAACAGAATATCCACTTTGGAGTTGTTGTTGGTCAGGTGACAATCCAAACGTTTTTCTGACTGGTGCGCAAAATGGAGTTATCTCTCAATTTGATATTAGACAAACTTCCTCTGCTCTTAGCGTCTTAGAGGGTAACGGGGATAAATCACCAGTTGTATCAATGGCAGGAGTGCCGCCAAATCCTGGCAGTGGTATCGGAAGAGGTGGATTTATAGCATGTCGTTTAAATACATGTTATACATATGAAATTAAGGATACCAATTATCTATCTAAACAGATGTTTATAGAGGGGCCTTTTGTTTCAGTACGCTATGATGAAAAAAATCATCATTGTCTTATATCATCTCGTCCTAATTCTAGGCAGCCACACGCAAGACATATAGTATGTACTATTGAAAGAAATACATCTAACGAAGAGATAATTACATATAATGCCGTACATACATTCCAAGCTGGTAATTCTCAACAACTTTTATCTCGACCATGTTATTTGTCTGTAGAAGATGATACATTAGTCGCAGCATACATAGAGTCCAGTAGCAGTATATCATTATGGAGTGTAGCGAGTGGTCAAAAGTTGCATAATCTTCCAGTGTCAGATCCTGTTATGGATCTATGCTCATTTAATATTAATAATAACTTATTTTTAACAAGTCTTTCTGCAAAGAAACTTAGGTTATATAATTATGGACAATTAACACAAACATAAAGTACAAATGTACAAAATAATACACAATCTGCCTTGCCATTTGTGTATGAGATTTTGTGCAAAATGCAAAAATATCCTTGATATAGTATTTTTATACATATATATAATGGACTGACTTAGACATATTTCTCTTTTTTTCTTTGTAATGATTTCATATGTTCATAAATTTTGGTTGAGTAAGAAGAAATGTGTGTGTGTGTGTGTGTGTGTGTGTGTGTGTGTGTGGGTGTATGTGTGTGTATGTGTCTAAAATTCATTTACAATAATTTATTATTCTTCTATTTGTTTTTATTTTTTCTACTTAGAATCCTATAGAATAAGTCAAATTTTATGAAACTACATTTAGAAAAACAACTGATATATAATTTAATTGTTCAGAATGATTTAAAAATTATTTAAATTTGTCTCATAATTTTATCATACATTATGCCCTTTGTTTAAGATTTATAAATTTTTTTGTTTGTTTGCAATGTTGTATGTTCATGTATATTAAAATTATTTGTAATTTAAAATTATATATAAAGATTAAAATTAAATATCTGTTGTAGAAATTGTCATCGCAAAATTTTCTCGAACTGGATTATAGAATTTTTGTTCACTTTAATCACATTCAAGTAAAAAACAAATATAAATAATGAATAAATCTTTTTTTTCTTTTTTAAATAAGAAATATAAATACAATCTAAAAGGTATAGCTATTTTTTATATTGTATTTTCTATATTATTATTTTTGTTATCCACACGCTGAACTTAACTATAATTTAATTACTGAGAGAATTCAGTAATTATTGCTACTAATTTATTTTATATTTATAATATCAAATCATATTTATGCATAGTACAATTGAGATTTAAATTTAATAGTACTTTTAACAAAAAAAAAAAAATGTTCAGCAACTTATTGCAATAGTTGATTTTACAAATATTTTTTGATATTGTTTTCGCATACGTAGTACAAGAAATTTAGTGAGAAATTTGTTTGGCCAGCTTTGAGATAATTTGCACAATTATTAAGTGACATTAAAAAAGAAAATCTGTATTAAATACTTATTAACAAATAAAATAATATAAAAATTTATGTACTAGTGAATAAAAGAATGTTTTTTATATTTCTGAGAAAAATATAAGGAACAAATCTATACAGAGATTAGAATCCAGTCGGAACAATGAAAAAAGAATTATTTATTTTTTCATGATTATTAAACATTACAGCAATTAAAACATCAAAGAGGATGTTGGAACTACAACCACATCCATAAACAAACTCATATGTAGGATAATACACGTGAGCTAAATATTTAAAAGAATAAAATAAAGCAAAACAATTTTTACAATCAATTGATCTAGCTATCACTTTTTTAAACATGATTTATGAAAAAATTAATATTACAAATTAATATTACTGATGAAACTATAATTCAATATTCATCCTTTCGCTATGTAACGCATATGATTTAACATTTGATTGTACAAAAAGCTATGTGCATTTCTGCATCATATACATTATTATACAAATAATGGGCTAATTAAATTTCCATCTTTATTCTTTCTAGCTATGCTGTTTCACAGTTTTACAGGATTGTTATTAGAATGAATTTAATCTGTTTTGAACCTTTTTCTCCAATTATATATTTTTATGTAAAATTTAATTGAGGCCGTTAAATAAATGCCATTTACACCTGAGTCTGGAATGTACACGGCATGACACAAATACAAAAACAAGTAAGACAAGATATATACTTGTCGAAAGATACAGATATCTATGATGTGAATAGTTTTACTTCCTGTAAACCAACACTAAAAATGTACAAGTATAAAATATTGACATCGAGGCGAACAAGTATATGAATCTTTTTACAGGTCATATCTTATTTCAATAATATACAAGCGATTTGCTCACATAAGTTATGCTTTCTCTATCTTTTTTCAAATGAAAGAGATTACTTTTTTTGAACATATGCATATATATATTAACATTTTTATTTATCATAAATCAGTGATGACCAAATTACACTTTATAATACTGATAGATTTCAAATTAGTGTAAACTTTTTTTTTTATTAAAAACATTTAACATTGCAAAACTATAAAAAAAATTTGTAAGCTATAATAACAAGATGTGTACCTTGTATTAAAGAACAAAAGAAATATATTTTTCAAATAATAAAATAAGAAGCTTCTATCAGGCCATTACAATAAACGAGCTTTGGAAGATGTAAACAGTAAACCTTTATTATTCTTTTATTATCATTTCACGGAACGTTTCAACCATGCTAAGCCTTCTCATCAGCTATGTCTATAAATGTATATTAATATAATTAATATTATACATCATATATAATTATATTAACCGGAATACATTTTTTATACCATTACCGAAAATAATTTCTAAGTTTTTAATATGTTTATATAAATTATTGTTAAGGGTTTTTATTTCATTTATAAATACGGCTGATGAGGACTTAGAATAATAAAGGTTTATTATTTACATCTTTCAAAGCTCTATTATTGTAATGGCCTGGCTTGTTTATTGTTAATGCTTAAAAGCTCCTTTTTTTATTGTTTGAAATTTATACGAGCGAATTATTTAATATATTTTTTATTAAATATATTTTTATTGTAATATGCAATTTCTATTAAAAATATAAATGATGTAATCATGTAAAGATAAAATATATAGATTAGGTACAGTTTATAAAGAAAATTTGTGCATCACTGATATGAAAAATAGATTATAAAGTATAGAAATTGTAAACGGGATCAAATTATACTTGAAAGATGTAGTCTGAATGTATGTATTAGACTTTACTGGCAATATTTCAAATACAAATTGAAAATCTAGAATGCAATTAAAATTATCAAAGGCTAATTATAAAAGATAAAATAAAATTTCGAAAGTGATACAGAATTAAAAGATATTATGCATTTATATCATTTAATTTGTGATATATTGAATTATTACGTACAAAATAAACAATCAAGAATATATCAATTTAAACTTTGTTGTAAAATTACGCTATTTCTTAAGCAACAATGGAATTTGAACAGAATGTAATGCAGAACAGTATAGTTCTCAGAAAATGTTTAAAATTTTGTTAATTCTAATCATTTTTTTTTAAATTATTTTTCCCTCGCTCTTATGTTACAAATTAAATAGATTAGACTATTGATAAATGTTGGATAGCTCTTCAGATAATTTCTTTTTATCATCCAGCTATTGTCAATATAACTGCAGAATTCCAATTGCAAAATCAATGATATCAATATTCGGACATGATTTTATTACAAGGAAATTTTTTTTGCAGAAAATGAATGGATGTGATAAATTAACTATATAGTTATCACTAACTAAAGAGGCAGTGCTCGGTGGCGCGTTCCAAGTCCCAATTATATGAAGATAGAGCGACTCTCGCGTTATGTTCTTCGATTCCCATATCTGTTAATCTTCTTATCTTGTCATCTAAATCAGGCATTTTCGTTGGCCCTAGAGAATCAATATAAATGAGTATTTTAACAAAAAAAAAATATATATATATATATATACATAAAATGCGCGAATATACGCAGGAATAATGCACGTACCACCTGCATATATAAATGTCCAATGTGTGGCAGTTTGACGAAACAATTCAGGATGTTCTTTATATTGTTTAGCGACTACTGCATCCTGAGGATCATCAGGTTCTGCTGCAGATAATAACGCTTGAAGCGATAGCAGTACCGTACGCAAAGTCATTGCGGCAGCCCTTAAATATGATAATAATGAGATTATTTTACAGATGCATAATTATATTACATATAAAGTCACAAGATTAAATTTAAAAAATATGTAAATACATAATCAAATATATAAATAATAAATAACAAATATCTTTTCATTTAGTAAAAGAAGTTGTAAAATATAAATATTAAATAAAAATATTATATAAATAATATAATAATATTATATAAATATTAAATAAAAGTTTTTGATATACAAAAATTCATAATTTAATTAATAAATTTATAATAAAAATACATGCCATTGATCTTTCAAAATATCCAAACATATGGCACCAGTAACAGAAGATATATTGGGATGCCATATTTTTGTTATAAAACGTACCTGCAAAATATAAATTTTATATAATACAAAACTTTTGACAATTTATTTATGAAAACTTGAAATTTATTTTATCTATTATGAATATTTAAAATACAGTATACAAATTTATACTGAAGACATAATATATTGATAATATATGTGTTGTCAATTTATGAAAATCAATAAAATGATAAGATTTATAATATTCATGTCTTATAAGTAACTTTGTTATATTATTATATTGTAATAAAAAAAGATAATAGACATTTTTTAGAAGCTGTGCTTGCTACACAAATATTAACAAAAAAAAAACAACTCAAATAAAAAACACACAAAAAAAACGGTTTACATTCTTAAAACTATGAACTTACTTTGGGAGGATTAAATGGATACGTCTCGGGAACTTTGATCTCAAGCACAAAATTACCACCTTCGTATGGTGTGTCTGGTGGACCAGCAATCTCTCCTTTTAATTCGGTAAGACTATCGTTGACCAACTCTACTTTAATCGCACATTTTGCTATCTATTACAAACATTAAATAAATAAAGTATTAGTTGGTCAAGTTGCTATAAATATGTTATAAATGTATATGTAACAACTTGGACGTACAGTATATCAAAACTTATAAAACTACATGCACACGCACGCACACACAACATGAGTAAGCAAAATGGAAATAACTTGTAACGTGTTATTATATAAAAAAAAATCTGTAATTTAAGTGTTAAGATTTCTTAAATTCAAATTAATGAATAAATATATTTGTGACCAAACTGTAACATGTACTAATTTATTAGAAATCAAATCTATTAAGGATTTGTGATAAGAACATATATTTTACAATTTCATTTATATATATTTGGGAGGCATATAGATATAGCAATACAACAATCAAGTTGTAAAAATCATAATTTGGAGAGCAAATTGATAGCAAACGACATATTGATTAGAAAAGTAAAGACGAAGCGGTTAATTTAAAGAAAACAATTGAGCATTAAGAAATCGTATCAGCGCAGCAATATTTCCGACAGTTTTAATGATGTACGCGATACTTGTTTTTCAATTGCATCCTTGTTTCCCCAGGCAGAAAAGCATTTTAGTTATGTGATGATAGATAAAAGGACGAGATAATAGAACCGAAAACACATTGCTAAATTATGCTCCCTCGTAAAATTCGTGTGTGGTACTACATCAGTCTCACGGTACAATTATCAAAATAAACATGTAATCATAACCTATGTCCTATGACATCCGAGGCATGATAAGAGAAATCTCGATCGTTTCACAATAACGGAATTCATAATAATATACAAAACTGTCATGGTATGGCCTTAGTCGCGACTATTTACGCCGAGGCGTAAATCAGCCGTTCGAAAGCACGTGCAAGTATTATTGGGGACAGATATATGAAATGCGAGGGCAGAAATGAGCAATCTGAAAAAGTGCAAAGACTCCCAGTGCGGCCGAGATCCCGGACCTGCACACGCGCATCGTGGTGAGTACGGTCGAATCGAGCGAGCATATTTTCATTAGATCATCGACATTCGACATCGACGACAACTGTAGAACAAGGAGATGCCAATTACCATATCGTAACATTACAACATGCGTTACATACATCGCAAGCGGTACAATACGATATTGAGAGAAATTCGTTGAGCTCTCTTTCTCTCTGAATATTCTAGAATCTAGAATCGACAAGAAATACGGGTTGAAGTGACAGTCGAGCACTGGGTTGCGATTTGCAATTTGCGACTTGCGCGACGAGCAACAGGCTCTCCTGTCACCCGCTGTCGAGCGGATTCGTCTGGATTCGTCGACGACCGCGTGCTAGATCCCGATTGCTGGGATTGCGTAATATCGCGATACGCGGCCGCTGTTGTAGCTTATTGCGAGGATTGCGAGCATCAGGGATAGCACGCGCGAACTCTGGCTTGCTCCGATTGCCGTCGACTCGACCGTCTTGACACTCTCGACACTCACCTCCTCACTCTTTATAACCTCTTTGAACTCCCGTTTGATTCGCTGTGCCGCGATGTTCGCCATGGCTTCCGAATCATTTAAAACGGTTAGCACGTTGTCATTGTCACTCGGACGAGGACGAACGAGCGAGCTCGTGCCCTGCGACGCGTTTTCTTGCACGTTGGCGGCGTCGCGTCGCGTCGCGTCGCGCGTAGAGTGTCCTCCACGCGAATGTCGCGAAATGCGAATCGACGAATTCCGTGCACCTGCACTCAAATCCAAATTGTCTTCGTCTGCCCGTTTCACCCGGACTCGTCCCTAACGTCCCTAAACCCTAACCGCCTAACCCAGTAACAGACCGTTGCAACGGCCGTATCTACGAAATCACGCCGCCACCGCGCACCACCGCGCACGTACACACGCGACTCGTCGTTCGACTCACCGCCACCGGCAGCCATCGGCGCGGCGCCACATCAATGTGCAAAAGTTGACTATCACTCTCATTGCGCCCGCCCCTTTTAAATTTCGTCTAGATTCACGTCGCGCCGCGCAGCCCACTCACCGCTAATACTGCTCATCGCTGGCCCGGTTGGCCGCCATTTGCATTCTGCGCCCAATTGCGCTATTTACGCCGATTTACGCTATTGCGCGGATTGCGCCAATGCGCTTCGATCCCCCCGATCCCCGATGACAAGATTGACAAGATTGACAAGGACGGCACGTGTGCACGTGCGACGAATGCGACAATCGAGATCGTAACCACTACACGTTCCGCTCGCGGAACCAACGCGATTAAAGTACGTTATCAACGCGAAGGGTGGAACAACTGGTGGAACTGGTGGAAGCACGAGCGCGACCACCTCGTCGTGATCGGTCAAGTAAGGTGATCAACCCGAATTAGGAGGGATAGTTTTGAACCTTGTCGTCTTAGTTTTCTTTTCAGACGCGTCTCAAATTTTCTCCCAAGTTAAGGACATGATTATTTATTTTATATCCTTTATTGTATATCCTTCTTTTAATGTGTGATCGAAAATAAGTGTGAAATATAATTTTCAGTTTTATTGATTTGTCTATTTAAAAATCCAAATATTCGCAAAAAATATTCAGTAGAAAATACAATTTTAAAAATCTCATAACTCAATTCGATGTAACTTTTGTTGTAATGTCACACATTAAGTGTTATTAGTTATTTACAAATATAATAATATATAATATTGTATTAGTTTAACAATTATAAGAAAATATTCGTCTTTAAAATTTAATTAAGTAATATTGAAAAAAATTTTTTTTATATCCCTCCTTTTAAGGGATCACCTTATACTATATTTGGTAGAGAATAAAAACAATTCCGATAGGTAAACATTTGTAAGATTAAGGATCAGAATTCAGATATTTGAACGAAGAAATTTCGCTTCTTTCGTTTTGATTCGTTTTCATCAAATTTCAATTTTTAATCTAAATTTTCGATTTGAATGTGTAGTCTGTATGATACCGGTCTTACGCAAGCAATTTGGAAGGCGGCCATAAGCATATCTTCGATAAAACCGTTTATCAAAGATGGTTATTTTCCGCGTGAGATGGAGAGAGAGGAAATGCGCAAACGGAATGTGGGATAAGTGTCTAAGCTAAGCGATAACGAAGCCCCGCTCCGTTCAGCTCCGTTCAACCACTGTCAACGCGCTAATTGCAAGATACTGCAGGATATAGATATAGATATAGATATATCCAATCCCAATACCCTTGTGCGGCCGCGGTGTGCGCGTAGGCGGAGCGTGATCAAGCGACGTCACGTCCGGTGCGCGCGCGATCACCGATTGGCCGACCGCCCCGGTGCTTTCTGTTGTAGTGATGCCTGTGTCGCAGCCAGTACGTGCCAAGAGTTTGTTACGCGCAAACTTGGAAAACTCACGCGCGCGAGTCTTACAGAGCAGAATGCCCAACATCAAAGTCTTCAGCGGGACTTCGCATCCGGATCTTGCTCAGCGGATCGTCGACCGTCTTGGCATCGACATCGGCAAGGTTGTCACCAAGAAATTCAGCAACCTCGAGACATGGTAATGGTCGCTACGTACGCCGCAACCACGTTTTTATTGTCAGTCATAAGACCACGTGTCGTCGCGCGTGGGCTGTGTGATAGTGTGATTCCCACATGGCGAACTCCAAACGAACGCCGTCTCGTTCTTCTTCTAGCCTGCTTTATTCTTCCTTCGTTATTCCTTCTCCGCAACGCATAGCCTCCGCATTATTCCTTCGCAATTCGCAATACGCGGGATAACAATCAACAATACTCCGCGTTCCTTATTTCTGTCTCTGTTCCCTCGTGCCCGATTTCGCTTCACCTCGCTGATTGCTCTACGACTTCTAAATCGTTTTTCTAACTCGATGGACGCGTGCCGCGTTCGTCAATCCGCGCCACGACGTTTCTCGAAATGAATACAACGCGCGGAGCCGCGTGCACTTGTGAGATTCTTCTGAGCTCGCAAAATGCTACTCATCGCAAAGATCATGACGATCACGTTGATTACATCGCCACAGATGATAAACGAGAAAAATCTCGCCGTTCTTTTCCGCAGCTCACATTAAGCAGTCGCATCGATATCCTGCAGATATTAACTCGGATTTTTAGTTTGTATTTTCTAATTGTTAAAAAAAATTATCTATTCGAGAATCTCACTCATATTGTACTGTTCTTGTAAGATTGCAGGAAATAACGCAAGATTTAATAATGTTTAGCGTGGAGATAGGAGAATCCGTTCGTGGGGAAGATGTCTACATCGTACAAAGTGGAAGCGGCGAGGTGAATGATAATCTTATGGAACTTCTCATCATGATCAACGCTTGTAAAATTGCTTCTGCATCTCGAGTAACAGCGGTGATACCTTGCTTTCCTTATGCGAGGCAGGACAAAAAAGACAAGGTAGGCGGAACATATAGAATAATAGAATAATCACTCTATTATTTACTCCTATATATTTGTAAATAGTTGGTATTTAACTAGTCTTTATGTAAGCTGGTTATATTAACTTTATTTGGTAGCAAGTATACACATATATATATGTGGTACAAGTATATATATATGTATACATATATATTTTATCAAATTAATATTCCGTTTAGTGTCAAGTTGAAATAAGTAGACATGTTACATGCTGTTGTAAAACATTCTTTAAGGCTAATGCTTATTTTCATTGAGATTGCATCAGCAACACAATACTAAACAACTTTATGATATAATATATGAGATAATTTATTGATATAAGAAATAAATAGTATGTATATATATATATATATATATATATATATATATATATACACACACACACATATTTACATACATTTATAGTAGAAAATTTGTATTTGTAAAAATTTTGATTTTATTGAAAATACTTTTAATTATATTTTTATTATATTTACTTTTTCATAAAATAACAAGTACATTTTGCATCCTATTAAACACTAAACTATATAGTTGGAGAGCAGTCCTGTTTTATGTTTACCTCAATTTATATATTGCTCATGATCTATAATAGGCTTAAGATATTCTAATAATTGAGACATATATCTAGATAATCATTGCAGTATATATATATATATATATATATGTATATATGTATGTATCATAGCTATAATGATTCTTCTTTTTCTTTAATTATTAATAATTTATGTTTAAAAATTAACGTAATTACAATCTATTTATTTCTGAATAAATAGATACTTGTGAATATTATCTTTTCTCTTATATAATGCTTCATCGGTATGGCTTTCAAAAAACATTAAGTAACATATGTATAAATTGATGATAATTTTTTTAAACAGGATTTAGCATGGACATATGTGCTTAATACATACAATTCGAATTTTATACCATCATGTAATATGATCTGATGAAATCTTTTCAATTGTTGATTTATTAATTTGATCGAGAAGCACATTTCTTTAAATTTAAGCACATTTCTTTATTTAAGTAAATTTCTTTCACATCAATAGCAAATTTTTGAATTTAAATTATAAATTGAGTATTTTTTTTTTCTAAAAAATATTCAATCACTTTATCACAATATATGATATAGGTACAACTATTTTATTCATATTTAATTATGTTTATTTCATAATTATTATCTTAAAGTTTTGATAGTTAAAACAACAAGTATGATAACGGAGGAAACGTTATCTTGAAGAAACTCTATATTTCTTTAATGTGCTATATCTTCACAGGGCGGTGATGGTGGAGACTCTAAAAATCAGATTGTCATGAAGTCGAACGAGTGGAAATTCAGGGTAACTTGCGGCGGTCCTTTATCTGTTTTATTAATTCTTTCATAGCTTTGCAACAGACCAATGGAGTAATATCATTACTGGAACGCAAAACTTGATCTCATCGTCATATGAAATACGCTTATATTCTGTCAGCTTTATGTTACTGGGCTGCATCAGATAATACACTTAGATTACAGGATCTTCACCATTCGCTGATTACTGCAAATTCTTTTTTTCACATTTTTTAGAAAATATCTATGTCTTTTACTGTTAGGCAAAATCAAAATTAATAAGAATTTTAATTTCTAATAGTACCTAGCTGAAATTATATTGGCTAGTTATTTCCATTTATGATTTTATGACAAATATTTAAGGACTGTGTGTGTGTGTGTGTATGTATATATATATATATATATATATGTGTGTATACATATGTATATATATATATATATGTATATATATATATATATATATATATATACACATTATATATATATATATATATATATATATAATATATAAACATATATTTTTTATATATAAAAT
>Ga0157364_1004607_pt1 | contig 13808 bp, 7 predicted proteins | sample AttsexASBM2_FD_111476 | JGI IMG/M metagenome (GOLD analysis project Ga0157364, IMG submission 111476) | Fungus gardens microbial communities from leaf cutter ant in Ribeirão Preto, State of São Paulo, Brazil - Atta sexdens ASBM2 | ecosystem: Host-associated > Fungi > Mycelium > Unclassified ... | reverse complement strand
TTCAGTAGCGTATCACAAATGTTAATTCGGTCCATCATGTTCCTAACACTCAACTCGTGAGGAACCCAAACATCGAGCTTCTTTTTGTATCCAGCTTTGTGTAAATGATTTAAAACTGTTTTGGTCGACGCCTAATTCCCTGGCAATCTCCATAGTGCTCACATGCTTATTACGCTCAACCTTTACCATGATTTCATCGGATTTTTCAGTGATTGGTCGACCGGAGCGAAGTTCATCTTTCACATCGAAATTTCCAAAACACGAAAGCGAGCGAATCATTTTCGTGCTACTGATTTTGATAGAGTATCTTCACCGTAAATCGCGCAAATTTTTTCACAAATCCTGTGCAGCATTCTTGCCTTTATCGTAGTGACTGCAAAATGTAGCGAATTTTTTCCTTATTTATTTCCATTTTTAAAATAAAATAACTTTTAATTCATTTCATCGATTTCAATCTTTTTCGGCTCAAAACAAAGGTTAAAATGTTACTTTTTAAACGCACGTCTAGTGTTGCCGATGCGATTAGTAGTTGCCGACTGCTGAGCATTTAATGCCATCTAGTGGGAAAAACGCCACGAACTTTTTCCCACATCCAATATAATATATAGGCAAAAATATAAATCAAAATCAAAATGGTACATAAAATGAAGACAGAAAAATGTTCCTGTATGTATGTATGATTTCCGATCCACAGAGGGATCGGAATTTAATTTCTTATGTCCTATGGAGTGGAACTTGCTGATGCGCAATACAAGCACAACTCTATTCCGGTGGATCTAATGAAAGTGATCTGCAGGAAGGCTCTTGTGATTGATCAGCGCTAATTGCGCATTTCAGAAATTACGCTCCATGGGACATAGAAAAACACATTTTAGCGGAACAGAATCGGCTGAATAAAATCATCAATCACGCGCGTTCCACCAATTCCGTACCATAGACCACATCCTCAGAGTGCGCTCCCATGAGATGCGGAACTGCAGAACGTTCGTGATAGGTAGTGGTTTCATTTCGCCGATTCCGCCGTTTTCTGTTACGCAAATTTATTGGCATATCGTAGCAGAGAGAAGAGAATCAACTAATCAAAATTCTTCTTTTCTATGGAATGGGAGGAAAAATTCTGATTAGTTGATTCGCTTATGCACTATGCGTTATACGTCATACTAAAAACTGTGCTGCGGCCTTATTTCTTTTGCAGATTCCGCCGAACTGCTTGTATGCACAGCAAGATTGCAACACTTTTTTTTCGATGGCTTTTGGAATGCAGCTTACTCACCGAGCGATTGATTTTTATTTATAGATCCATGAGTAAGAATCTCTCTGAGGGTAAGCTGCGTTCTGAAAACCATCGAAGAAATAGTTGCAACGTTTCTGTGACTAGCTGTACCTGTACAACGTATACTCAAAACGTTATAATAAAAACTAATCTCGTTAAATTAGTTTAAACGGAGAAAACTATCTCCACAAGTGCCCTGTTAATTAGGCCCTGTGCACAATAGAAAAAATAAGAAATTAGGAATAAAGAATAAACAATTTCAACCTCAGAAATCGGATATATTGGAATACACGGTTTCTGATAGGTTCGTTCATCAAATAAACGAAATCGTTTATTCTTTATTCCTATTTCCTTATTTCTTCTATTGTGTGTAGGGCTTTAATCAACATGCTGAGGCATGCTCGGAAGCATACTCAATTGGATATTTTCCGAGTATTATGTCATCCTTGTTTTTATTTCGGTAAATAACAAGAATAGAATGATACCTGAGTAGCACTTGGATGAGAATCTGAACATACTACTTTGATCAAAAAGTTCCCGGAATTCAGTCAGAAAATTCACAAGTTTTATTCATCAAAAGTGATATTGTCCTCTTCAAAGTACTCTCCATCGATTGCAACGCACTTATGCCAGCGTTTAATCCAGTTCTCGAAACATTTCTGGAACTCTATTGTCGGTATAACCATCAGAGCTGTCTTCGATGTTTCCATTATCTCCTTTCGGCTGTTAAAACGCATTCCCCGTAATTTTTTGACACGATCGAACAGAAAAAAATCGCAGGGAGCCATATTAGGTGAATTCGATGGCTGTTGGATGGTATTCGTTTCATTCTTGGTCAAAAATTCACTCGTTGTTGCAAATTCAACTCCATTTTTAAAACTGTAAAAAATCGAAAATATGTGCAGAAGTAGATGTACTCAAAACGGCGTAACTTTTACAAATGTCAAGCTATGGTGATAAAATTTGGTGGGAATGTCAATGATAGATGTAGCAACCTAATCAAAAAAACAGAACTCAAATCAGCTGACTCAGACCATCCTGGTATGATAATTCCGGGAACTTTTTGATCAAGGTGGTAATCTTAAAGGTAATTAAGTCTTCACAATACGGTCAATATGAATATCGTACAGTATACAGAAAAGCGAAAATGCAAATCAAAATTGAAATGAGTACAGTTGGTAATGTCCGGTATGTATGTATATATGATTTCCGATCCAATTAATTTTCCCATGTCGCATTGAGCGGAACTTGCGGATGCGGAATCAATGCAAGCCACTATTCCCGATCTAAATAAAGCAGAGGAATGAAAATTTTACTGCAGTGTCTGCAGTGTATGCTTGCAATATTTCGTCGCTGTGACCAACTTCTTAACCTGAATAATCATCGACTTCAATGACTAATCACGGTTCATGAGGCAGAGCGACACATTTCTTGTCAAACTTTTATTTATTTTTATGTGAAAACGTATTGATTGGATATATTTTCATTACTGTTATTAAACACGATTAAGGATGCTGTACAAATGACCACAGTTCTTTAACGATAATCTCGATATTATTTAAATAACCTAGACATTTAATTACGAAAATACATCAATTAAAAGTATTTTTATCAATATTTGAAGTAATCGGAATCCAATATTATATATAATATACCTTTAGCCACAATCGCACTTATTCAACTCCTCCGCGATTGCGTGACCGTAACAATGACTCCAGATCTAAAATGCTGATTGGATGATCTAAAAGAATACACAACATAACAGCAAGCGCTCAAATGTTGAGTCCGCTGAACATAACCAATAATTTCAACGTATAATCTTTGCAGAAATAAAATATGTAAAATGTTCAGAACCATCGCAGCGCTTGCAACGCTCGCTGACCATGTGATGTGACCATGCGTAGCTAGCCACATTTGCCTCTTGCCAAAAATTCCAAAAGGAATTACCCTCATTCCATAGCGACGACGATGTTATTTCTTAATTTTTTCTTAATAATAGTTTCGTATTTTCCGTCGCAATATCTCATAGAGCACGTAGAAAAAAAATTAAAACACTTTCATTATATATTCTGAACGATTGCAATTGATTGAGTACTTACAACTTGATCGATTCAGCTTATTGATTGATTCCGATAATCTTTGGCACAACTCGCAGGTTCGCGTAATGGCAAGTAGGCATGACAAAGTCGCTGTGCGTAGCTTAGCGCCGAGACACTACCAGTGTTTCCAGATTTGGCGCGTTGTCTTCCAACAGTTTTTTTATAATTTGGGAGTAAGCATAAATAAAAAAATATACCGGTTTTTCAGAAATCTCTGTCTGTTTCATTTAAAGAGCTGCTGCTATATTTATTGAAAATAATAATATTAATTATTCATTTATATAATAATTCATTTTAATTTTAATTTTATAAATTAATATAACAGAGAATCAAATAATATAATAAATTACGTAAAAAAGGGCTATGAGCATAAGAAAAACAATATAATGTAAATAATATAGTATAACTAAAACAAAGATATAACTACAGACGGCGTTTCGACCCTGATTGGATTCTCAATGTTAGATTAAAAAAAATAAAAATATTAATTTAATTTTATAATTAATATAATTAATACTTACTAATGTATTATAGTAATTCTTTATGATTAATGTTATTTGAATTGTTTTTAAGCCTCCAATTTCAACAATTATTTGCCCTTAAAATGTTTTTATTTAATATTTAAATTTAAATTTTTAATTTTTAATTTTTATATTGTTTGCTTTATTTCATACTTTTAAGAGCAACGTGTGTGTATGTATACATATGTGAATTTCTATATGCAGAAACATTTTTATGTAGTAAAAAATGTATTTTTTATTCATAGTCTTCATTAAAAAAAAATGTTAATTTTTTTAAGTTATTTGTCTTCGTTTCTGACTAGTTTTCGTTTCTGAGTTTTTAAAATTATCTTTATTTTATTTCGAAGTATTTTAAATTATATTTTTGATAAAAGTACCGATTAGAAGGACCCAGCTCCCTTGATAAATATGTATCAAGATCATGATCCTGAATGACTTCCAATAGGTTTTAGCTTTTGCTCATTATTCGTTAAAAAATGATTAACAGTCACAATTATTATTATTTCCCTGCTTTGTATGAAGGTTCAAATAACTTTAAACAGGGGAGAGGTATAGAGTAAACCGATGAAAGTTCATAAGGACAGCGATAGAACACTCGTCGAATTAAGGCCGCTAAACAGCTTTCGGAAATATGCTGCATTTCCGGAGATGTCTCAATTAAAGCCAGTGACGGACCCGAGGAGTGGGTGTGAGTCCCACCTCGGGGGACTCTCTCCTGAAGTCAAGGGTGTGTATTACTCATTTCTCTTCTGTCAATAAAAAAAAAAGGACTGATAAAGAAAATACGACTTTTCACGCGAAACAAGTTTTATTCCACCCTCTTCCTCTAAAGAGCGCACGACTTTTCATGCTAAATAACTTTCATCCTACCTCCATCCTACTAAGTAGTCCACGACTTTCCTCACGATGCGAAATCCATTCCATCTTTGATCGGAAAGTCACGCGCCCCTTGTTAGGAGAGGAAGTAGGGTGAAAGTCGCTTCATATGGAAAGTATTCCTTAAATTCATCAACCTCATCTGTCTAAAGTTTTCTGTCTCTTCATGTAAAGCAGAAAAATTACTAACTTTGACTGTTAATAACTTTTTAACGAATATTAAGCGACGGCTAAAATCTATTGGAGGTCACTCAGGGTCATGATCTTGACCTCATATGTCACGATCAATGTCATGAGACTGAAGCGAATTGCGGACTGCTTGCAGCACGCGATCAGCGCCATCGATCGGCGGCCTGGCGCAACCAGCAGCAATGCAAGCAGCCCATGTCCGCGTTATTTGGTTAGAAGCGTGTCGATTCTGTCCTTTTTGCACAACATTCTTATTGCTTGCCTTATCGGCGCGCTGAGAACGAGAAATCTTGCTATTTCACTCAAACAAGCATCGAGACCGAAATATGCTTTCTCGGTCTCTCGACTCTCGGCATCAAGCGTATATCAAGAGGGGGCATGGGAACTAGATAACATATTTTAATAAATTGTAATAATCATATATCCTTCCCATTAATTCAGAATATAAATCGTGTCAAAACGTGATAGTTGACGAGAGATTAATTATTTATGATTTTCCATTCGAGTTATGTACCGCGGTCATAAATTCGATTCGCAAGAAATTAGCGTGGTCGAGCGCGTAAGATGTGGGATCGGAAATAAGTACTATAATTAGTAAACACATATATTAGGTCAAATATATTTTCATATAATTTTTGAAATTGTTCGTATGTATATTTTTAAGCAGGAAAAAAACCAATTCGCTTTTCAATAAGCAAATAAAAAATTATTTTAAAATTACACAACATATAAAGATTTTCAATTGTACACTACAAAATTATATTGCTATCATTTTTATTTATATTAATAATAGTTTCGTTTTCGAAATTTTGTTTATTAACAGAATTTTAAATGCGTGATAGTTAGAAAGATTTTTATATAAAATATTGATACATACCATACATGTCGAATCATTACTTTTTCTACAATTTTTTATTTTAAGGTACAGGAATAATTGCAATTGTTATACGAAAATATATTATTTGATCTTATACAGATAATTAATTGAACTACTTATATCACAAAAATATATTAAGGGGAAAAAAAGGAATAACAGGATTTTCGCATGAGACTATCAGCGATTAATTGAGTTTAACGTTTAGTGCGATATAGAATCCACACGATGAACGCTCTCGCGTTCCCGTATTCTTACGAATCTCGGAAAATGAGGTGTATTAGATATTATTAGTGCATACTTGTATAAATTACGCAACATTAAAATTTGTGTGTGTGAAGTATCCATTCTTGGCCAGTAGGTACGTCTTTTTAATTTAAGATGTTATGTTAAGTATGTTATAATGAAATTAACAATTTAACAATTAAAAAGTTACACCTTTAATATAATCTATCCTCTTTAATATAATCTAAAATTATAAATTACTTTGGGAAATATTTTTTTAGAAAAACAATAAAAATAAAACAAAGTTGTTTTAAAGCATTTGTAGTATAATTCTTTGGAGATAAAAATCTTATATTTATTATTTTTCTTTTTACACAATTGTGACACTGATCGTTTCACTAATTGCCCTATCGTCAAATCGACATTGCATGGATCACTCACAGTTAGAACATGTACAAGAAACGAAAAATATTAATTATTAAAATATTCTTTTTTCTACATATTTACTAAAGGAATGCTAACGGATTCTTCCAAATATTGATTATTGTGAAAATGAATATTTGAAAAAAAAAGTTTTGTGACTAAAAATAAGACTTTTTTTCAAACATTCTTCATTTTTATATAAAAATGAATATTTTGAAGTATTTTTCTTGAGGCGGAGTATTTTTCTAATGTACTCTATATAAAGATTATGCGTTTCGCGGGTTTCCTTTGTGTCTAGATCCATTCTTGGAATGCCAACGTTTCATGAACCTTGCAATCCACTTCATCAGTGCAAGATTAACGTTGGCATTCCAAGAATGGATCTCGACACGGAGAAAACTTGTGAAACGCATAATCTTTATATCTCGAAGTATTCGTATGTACCTCTTTAATAAATATTATGTGATAAAAAATGTTTCGTTTTTTGCTTCCAATCGAATCAAATGGCAGATCCCCACAACGCCGATTTGATAAAAGGCCATCAGTAAAATGGCTTCACAATTTTGTAAAAAAAGAAGGGTAATATACGATTTTATTCCTAAAGAAGTGAGCTGTACAAGTCTTAAAACAAACTTTTCATTACTTCTTCCATTGTTTCGTAAAAAAATATTCCCAAAGTTGCTTATGATTTTTAGACTCTCAAAATGATATTTATCTTTTAATTGTTAAATTTAATTTTGTTACAATATTGAGTGGGAAATGTTAAAATTTATTTACATTTTTCAATCAAAAATAAATATTCTAACACACGCACGCACGCATGCATGCACACACGCGCGCGCACGATGTTTATTAATAAATTGATTTTTTAATTTTAATAAACTTTATTTTTTACAATAATAATAATGATAGTGCGTTATATTGCAAGGGTCACCACTACCAGTGGTGGCAGTGGTGTCCCGACCACTATCCTCTTCGCCGCGGCTTTCTCCACGACCTCCTCCACGATTTCCTTCACGATCTCTTTTATGACTTTCTCCGCAGTCTACTCCATGACGTCTTTCGCCGTCTTCTCCGCGGCTACCTCTGCTACCTCTTGTAGCTCCATCTCCAGTGGGACACTATCCCTCTTTGTGCCATGATGCACGGGAGCAGCCGTGTCCTCGTCTGTTTCAAACAGAATTTATTTAATTAATTTAAGAATTAAATTTATAGATAATTTTTAAAATGTTTATATGTATTTTATATATATTTGATGTTCTAAACTTTTTGATACATCGCTTATCAGCAGGTGGAGCGGACTAAATTGAATCGGAAAGTTCTCTACTATTTTGCAATTTTTGCAATTTTTTTTTAATTATCTAATGAATAAATTCTCTAAAATCGCATAAAACAACTTTAAGACTCTGAAAGATATTTACAAGTTGATTTATGAATCAATATATCCTTTTATTGGATTATCTTTAGATTTTAGAAATTAATATCTTATTAATTATTACGAAAAGTAGACGACTTGATGACTCAGTTTAGTTCGATTTATCTGCTTATAAGTACGTAAAAAAATTTGGAATACTCTGTATATATTATACATATTATATTATACATATTATATTATACATTATATACAGTGTTTTTCATTTTTATTGGCTCAAGTAAATATCTTAAAAAATATATAAGATATGAAATAATGTTTCAGATGGAATTTCTAGATGAAGGCGCTAAAAAAGACATCTCTATTTTTTAAAATGAAATTATGATTCTTTTTATATAGTATGAATCTTTTAATAATTCTAATAATTCTAATAACATAAGTTCCACGACTCAGTCATCTTTATACCTTAATTGGTATAAAGAAAACACATACTTTGTTATATATAGCAAAAAAGTTATGCGTTTTACAACATGCAATTATATATCTTTCTAAAAATAACATTGTCTTTTCTTTTTATTATTGATTTTTATCACTTCATTATTTTGTGCATTAAAGATATGTTGAAAAATTAAAATAGTTTATAAGGTATTTTATATTTAATGTGCAAATTTGTGCCACTAAGATGTAAAATATCTTATATACTCATCCTATATGTGTACAATATACATATAAGAAATAATACCTATTCTTGGCTGCTTCCACATTTGCTACTGCTCCTGCTGTTGTTACAGTTCCTGCTGCTGCTGCGGTTGCTGCAGCTGCTGTTCTTGCAGATAGTGCTACAATTGCTGGATTTATTGAGATTGCAATTGCAATCTCGATTCCAGCTGCTGCAATTGCAGCATCATGTGGCAGCGATGTTCTTTGCAGTCTTTTTTTTTTTCCTAATAACATAGATAAATATTATACGCATGAAGCGCATGATCATTGTATCCTTCTTTATTAATTGATAAACAAAAAGAACAAATGATGCATCATGCGCTTCATGCAGAACTCGGAACGTACCCTAATACTTTATTTAGATTGATATCAAATTTTAATACTTCATACTTATGCCAATCTACATGCGATAATAAATTTGCGGCAGGGATTTTATCATTCCGAAAAATAATAATTCAAGGTGTCTTCTTTGTAAGGATTACGTCAAATATGTCTTGAACAGTACATTTTAAGATAAAATGTTTCAAACAAAAGTTTAATAATTTCAAGATAAAGACATAAAGAGGTACTATTGATTTCATCTTAGGTGATGTCAAGGCAAGGTCACTTTCATTTACTACACTTATTTTTAATGAAACTCCTCCATTTTTTATTCATATTCCTGCAACTTACCTCGAGCTTTTCAAAACATACTACACTACATAAAATTTTTTTTTTTTTTCAAATAAAAATGAAAATAAAAGGAACAATCTCCAATGGTACCTCTTTATGTCCCCGTTGAACTTATAAAACTTGTGTCTAAAACATTTTTCCCTAAAATGCACTGTTCAAGAGATACTTGAGGTAGTTATTTATATAATAATATACCCTGTCTATAGTATATCGGATTACCTACCGCACCTCAATGTCACCTCAATATATATTAGGTGTAGTAAAACAAAATCCATTATTTTTGCATGAAATTGAATGGAAAAATAATGAATTTTTTTACACACACACACACACATATATATATATATATATATATATATATATATATATATATATATATATATAGGATTGCCAAGGAATACCAATATTTCTAGGACATGCCTGATAGTTGAAAAAGAGATTTTTTAATAAATTATTTGAGTTAAGCCTCTTGTGTTAATGTGCTCACATAAATTATATTACCGATAATTTTTTATGACATTTTAAGTAAAATAATTTTTTTTTTTAATAGAAAGGCAAGTCGAAAATTATAGGACTTATATCATTTTAAAAATTTTTTAAATAATTATTTACAAAAAAAATCTGTTAAGAAAACTCGGTGATGTCACAACGCGTAAAGTTGAGTAATTGTCTATAAATCTTAAATGTAAGTGTTGACGCGACCACAAAAAATGAGTTAAAAGTGTGAGATAAAACCTAAAATTTCGTTAAAATTTATATTTCTGGTAATTTACGGAAAATCTCAGCCATCTAGCAACCCTAATTATAGTATACCAATTTTTATTTATATTAATAAAATTTATAAAATATTTAAAAATTAATAATAAATATAAACAGTACAGACCTATTATTAGAGATGCGTGGGATCTTAAAATTACCAAAAACTGGATATCGAATATCCGAGAATTTTTTCGAGTCGGATATCCTACATTTTCCGAATATCCGACTGGATTCCGAGAAAGTGTTTAGAGAAAAAAGTCTATAGAGAAAAAAATTGTAATTTTACAACAATGTATAAGATATTATAGCATCATGAATATGCCAGATGCATATTTGTTTCTAGAACATTTATTGCATAAGAAAAAAATCAACAATTTAATAATATCTAATTTCAATCAGATATATTCTCGGATACTAGTGATATCCGACTATCCAATCGGATAGTAAAAAAGTGTCGGATAATACCGGATACCGGATTTTTTTACTTATTATCAAAGTAATTTCGATATTCAATCTTCGCTTACGTTGAAATAATAAATTGTTTGCACTAATCTTCCATCGCATCTCGTTTCTCCGTGCAGCTCCTCCACGCGGTGCATATGTGAGTCGTGTTCGCGAATTGATAAATAATAATAACGATGCGCTATATATTAGTGTTGATTTTTGCTCGCATGACAGTATCGCCACATCATTTTCAATATTAGCTATAATTGAAGGTAAGGTGAAATTTCACACAATATACATACAAATATACATTGCATATTTAAATATTTAGTTATATATTTAGTTTATATATTTAGTTAGCATAGCGATATAGAGACATGTGTGATGAATTAACTAAAAAACGTAAGCGAAGTTTTTCAGAAGCTTGGCTTACAGACGAAAGATACAAATTTTGGATACATGAAGTATCATCTGATAGCAGTATGTATTACTGTAATGTGTACAATAAAAACTATTCATGCGATTCAATACATGTTTCAAAACATGCGAATTCTGCGTAAAATAATCATAAAAATAATCTTGAAAAGAATATATTGTTCATTAATGATACTTCAATTAACGATACTTCAATTAAATTCATCATCTATTAATGATACTTCAATTAAAAAAATATAACATACATCAACATTTAAAAAGAAATTATTATATTTTGAGCAGTTCAAATATTGGTTACGTGAAGCACCATGATGAAAACTTATTTTATTGTTTAATCTGTGACAAGTATCTTGCTGCTCATTCTCTATCGTCATGCAGAATCACAAGCACAAGTAAAAGTTCTTTTAATGAAACAAGTGAATCGAATGAAAATTTAAATGTGCAAAATAATGAATCGCTTTTGTTATTCGAGGAGCGTATAAAAGAAGCAGAAATAAGTTTTACATTAATCGCGGAAAAAATATTGCTCATACAATTGCAAATGAGATTCTTAGTTTGTTCCAATATATTGGAAAAGATCCTATGTATTACAGAGCATGAAAATTAATTGTAAAAAAATATACAAATATTATTACAAACATTTTGAGTCCAATTGAAACGGAACGTGTTGTGAACAACATTCAAAATACAATTTACAATATTTATCGATGAAACAGCTGATATTCGTAATAACAAATGGATGACTTTTCTTGTTCAATACATTGAGCCAAAAATATTAGATATTCGAATGCAAATTAATTGATATTAATGCTAGAGATTGCAGTGCAGAAAAGTTGTAATGAAGAATTTAGAAATGAAATGTGAATATTACAGATACCATTTACAAATATTGTTGCCTTGTCATAATGCGATAATGCGTCTATCACAAGGAAACTTTTAAAAAAAAATTGAAACAAGTATATCCATGTTTACTAACATTCTCGTTGCCATTCCTCCGCATTAGTAGCGAATGTTACGTGCAAAAATACCCAATTTTTGCGAATTTATTAAAAAGATTTGCTAGCTATATTAACAGCAGTCTAAAATAATTGGCTGTATTCACTGAATTTTGTGAATGTTTTCAAGAAAAAAGTCTTAAAATATTAAAATTATGTGATACGTACTGACTTTCTCGCTTTTTTTTGTGTTGAAAGACTTTTAGAATAGTGAGATACAATAAGATATTTTCTTTATGAAATAGTTGTAAGTGAAAAAGCAGATCCTGCCAAAGATTTATTGAATAATGGATAAAAGCTTATTTTTTTTTCTTACAATATATTTTAGATTTTTTGAACAAATTTAATGCACACTTTCAGTCATTAGAAATACGAATTCATGAATTGCAACCAAAATCTTTAATATTACTTTATGAAATATGCCAAAATTTTCTAAAGAATGAGCATATACAATGTTTTTCTGTACATATACTGTTTTCTTTAAAAGAAAATAAAAAAAAATCTTGATGAAATTAACTCAGAATGTCAGGAATATCTTAACGAATTAATGATGCAAAGGCACGAAAATGTAGTTACAATAGTCTGAAGCAATTACTTGATGTTTTACATGACTGCTGCTGAAGAAATTCGTAAAAGATTATCTGTAAATGATATTTTTTATCAAAATTAAATGTTTTTGGGTCTTCATTATGTTTACAAGATACTGATAGAGAAACATCATTCAGCAATGTTTTATTCGTAGCTCAAACTATCGGTGATTTCGATGAAGACTCTTTAAAGAAAGAATGGTTTGCATTAGATTTTGCATTACAGAAGAAAATCAGTCTCACTAAATTAAGATTCAATGATATATGGAAACAAATTTTGCAATCTCAGCATCCAAAGAACATCGATAAATATTCAAACTTAACAATACTTCTAAATGCTGTACGATTACTTCCAAATTCAAATGTCGACGCGGAGAGAATGTTTTCCTTCTTAACTGATTTGAAAACAAAAAACGCAACAAATTATCGCTAGTTTCCGTTAATACCACTTGCATTGTGAAATCAGCATTAAAGGCGAGAGGAGAAACTTCTTTAAGAGTGATGCCAGATATGCCCCGCACTTGCGCACAGTTTAAAGCGACAGTAGAGTATCTAATCCGTTCGTGAAAATGGCGTCGTTAGTCGCCCCAAAGAGAAATACTATAAATATATAAAAAATTAGACATATCTCTTAGCATACAGTAACATTAATTGTGTGGATAAATTATGACGAGGATAGACGGTTAAATAATTTTACAGGTAAATATTTTTTTCTAGATAAAAAAATAAATAATTTATTTGGCAGGAAACTATGAATACCAAGATTCCTTGCAAGGATAAGGAAAACCTGCCAAAAATCTTATCAATATTCATCAAACATAATTATTATATAAAAAATAAAATTTATGTAAAATATAATTACATTTTATTTATAACAAAAATAAAATATATTTATATAAAACAAAACTAATACATAATCTATGTTATTAATTGGAAATCTATATAAAATAAAATCAATATTATTAATTACTTATTAACAAATTAAAGCTATCTCGATGACTAATATGATTAAATAAATTTTATTCTTTTAATTTATAAATAAAATATAAAATTTAGCCGACTAGGATGGTTGCTTCATGTTGAATCTAGAAATAAAAACTTTGATAAATAATTAATAAAATAATATTATTTACTAAACAAAAGCCTTATAGAACGCATTAATATACATTAATCAGTGTCATTTCGAGGCGTTGTATATGAATTCGCAGAACTCATATGCAATTCTAAATGCCGCGAATTAATCTCAAAATTACACAATTAATATTATCTGCTTGAAAGGATGATCTTGTTACGCAAATGGCCGAAAGCATTTCCCAATTTATTTTTTTTTTATTTTTACATCTA
>Ga0157364_1004606_pt1 | contig 13809 bp, 6 predicted proteins | sample AttsexASBM2_FD_111476 | JGI IMG/M metagenome (GOLD analysis project Ga0157364, IMG submission 111476) | Fungus gardens microbial communities from leaf cutter ant in Ribeirão Preto, State of São Paulo, Brazil - Atta sexdens ASBM2 | ecosystem: Host-associated > Fungi > Mycelium > Unclassified ... | reverse complement strand
GGAAATGGCTGCTTGAGAAACACCCAATTGCTCGGCAAGCATTTTTTGCGATTGGGTATCGTCCTCGTCCAAAAGAGCCTGCAATTGACAGTCCTCAACCTTCCTGGGTCGATTTTCACGCTTCTTGTCACTCAGGTCAAAATTGTCGTCATTGAACCGGCGAAACCAATTTCTGCATGTTGTTTCCGATAAAATATTGTCGCCAAAGGCCTCCACAAACTTCAATGCGATTCGGCAGCCGATTTCTTCAAATTGAAACAGAAAAGCAAAGTTTCCCGCATATGCTTTTTTTTTTTAGCAAAAAACTAGACATGATTACGAAAGAAAAAATACATGTTGTTGTATGAAATTGCTGATGATGTGCACTGATTAATGTGACAGATGTGAAACACATAAAAAAAAGTGTGTTGTGTGCCCAGGGTAGCTTTGTACGCTTACTAATACCACCTATGAGCAAACAATGGATTTAAGCTTATACACCTGGTAACGGATGTAATGAAAAATTATAGTGAGATTGTTAAAACATTAGGTGAGTATAAATTTAAATAAATTATATTTAAATGAATAGATTTCTTCGCAGTAGTATTAACAGTTATTTTACTATTTGTTGACAATTTTTATTTTACAGGTGGAAGTGGAAGATTCGGCACAGTGCACCGTTTTAGATACTGATAAAGTATCGAACATACAAATTTTTATGCGCGTTGGCAAAAAGTGTACTCATAGTGGCGATCGATTGGTTAACAGAAAGTAACATTAAGAAAGAATTTATAGATTGGGAAAAGCATATATTAAAAGATCTTGAAGTCGAAATCAGTTATGATTTCAAACTGAGGGAGAGTTTTGATAAAGCTAGAGAGAAAAAATGCTAGACAGCTATATCATTGTATTGATGCTTAACGTCGAGCAACTACTTATAAAAGAATTAAAAGTTAATATAGAAATATTTTTATATCAACTTATATAAAATTTATTTGTATTCTAATGTTCTAGTATACAAATATTCGTATTTGTATTCTTATAGATATAATATTGTCTTGTAGAAGAAAAACTTTATTACGTCCTCCGACTAAATGACTCGAAAGAGCGATGATTTTATCTCGTAAAGAAGATTTGCCAAACGAAATTGAAAATAAAGGAAAGGGAATTTCCAGAATCGAAACTTATATTAATAAATAGTATACTTACTTAAAAGTTTCATAAATAATATTAGTTCTAAGACATTGCATCTAATTTTTATTTACTAAAGATAATAACAATATGTAACAGTAGAATTAGTTTCTTTAATTAATAACCAAAAATATGCATACTAAATCCGATATTCATAGTCAGTTCTTATTTCAACATTTAAGTAATGTCTTAAAATGCAGCTCTGTGATCGGTTTATTACATCTTAAGACTGTACCTAAGTTAGTAAATATAAGAGTTAAGTTAAATATAAGAATCGACTATGATCTGAGTATTAAGTTATTATGTCAACTTATATTTGACGAAATCTGTTTCCTGTCTTAAGATACCAATCAGGAAATTCTATATCTTCTACCTTAACAGTTTTCGCAAGAATTATTTTAGCAAGAAACTTTTTGCGTTTGGCAAATCTTCTTTACGAGATAAAATCATCACTCTTTTGGGCCATTTAGTCAGGGGACGTATATATAATAGAGTTTTTCTTCCATAAAACGATATCTATAAGAATATAAATACGAATATTATATATTAGAATATTAGAATATAAATATTTTATATAAGTTGATAAAAAAATATTTCTATATTATCTTTTCTTTTATAGGCGGTAGCCGACGGGTAATATTACACCCGTTATAATCGTAAATAAACCTTTATGTTTCATTGTGGATGATGTGTTACGGAATTTAGAAACGACATACTCCTGCGCGTTCTAGAAGGCATTAAAATAAGAGATGTAGTTTCCGTACTTGTATTTTGTTGTTTCTTGTTTCTGGTTCTCAATTCTTTTTTAAATATTTTTGTCTTACTATCTTTTCTAATTGATAAATTCTTATTCCGTGTATTACTCGGAGCTCTTGCCATAATACTTTCAACTTCTTACGGTCCATCTAAATGACTCTTGAGGCTCTTTAAGGGATTAATTTTCGGAATTTTGTTGATTCATCTGTTTCTGTCCCTTTGGTTGGAGCTTATTTTTCCTACGATTTTCACTTGCAGTTACATCATTGACATGTGTTATGACTTGATTATCATAAATTGGCTGCCTGGTTCGTTTAACATTGGATTTCCCAGGATAAACATTTCCATCTGTTTTCGTATTTAAGGAAACCTCTTGAGTTTCTTCCACGTAGTTTTAGATATTATTTTATTATCTTCGGAAGACTATATTTTCAGAGATACTTTCACACTTTGATCTTATTTTAGCAACATATTCAAGGATATTCGGGGATTGCCTATCGGTTGTGGTTTTCATGGCATTTCTGCGACTGCGTGTAGAAACTAGACATTCCTCAGCGATAATTTTACGTTTTTGCGAAGTATTTAGTTCCAATTTTTCTATCATAATTAGAGAGATCTTTCTTTTACCGATAATAGAATTTTGTTTCTGACTGTAGATCTGGTTGCTTCATAGCTGGTTACTTTTATATTTTTTAAAGTTTCTTTCTGAAAATCACGTGGACTCTCGTCATTTTGTTTGCTGAAATGTATTATTCTTGTACTGATCCACGAATTTTTCATTTCGTGACCTGTGTGAATGTAAAAACCAACCAACTAGTCGAGTATTCCCCTGTTAGAGGAATTCCACACTTGTATAGTCATATAACCATATGCATAAAGAAAATTATTCAATCACATTTCTGTCATAAAGACGAACATAAAATACGATGATTTTCTTTATGCATATATTTATACGGCTATGTAAGTTGTGTGGAATGGCTCTTACAATCGAACGACAGGGGAATGCTCGATGTAATTGGTTCTTACATTCCGATTAAATCCTCGGTGGAAACTAATGATCATAAGACGGGAAGTACAGACTCATGTATAATGCATAGTGCACAAGGAAATCATCCAATCAAAATTTTCCTTTTTCATAAAATGGGATGAAAATGGAAAGATTTTGGTTGGTTGATTCGCTTATGCACTACGTATTATACGTTATGCAAAAGTTTCTGTCGCGGCCCTAAGATTGGAGTCCTATAAAGTTCTGTATTTGGCATGTATCGCGAAACCGCGTAACCGCGTAATCAATCAATAATCAGTAAAACTCGAAATCATAACAGCGGATCGCTTCTGATTGGTTACACGGTTGCGGTTATGCAATATGTGATAAATAGACCTTGTGAGACTCCAGCCTGAGGCTGCTTTCACATGCAGCGTAACTTACGTAAGCGTAATTCTGGCATCAATTAATCAAATTGTATCAGGTACGCGCTATACTAGTTAAGACGATTTGATTAGCTAATGCAAATTATGCTGACGTAATTTACGCTGCATGTGAAAGCAGTTTAAGACGTAAACTTAAGGCAATGAGCCAATCAGAATATTGCTTTAGGTCTAACATACATGGAAATAACAATAAACTTATCCATAATCTCGTAATAAGATGAATTCAACCAATTGAAAGGAATTATAATAAACTTATCCATAAGATGACCGGTCGCTTTATGGAAGTTTACTATTATTTCTATTTCTAATAGAATACGTAAATCTAAAGCAGTATCCTAATTCATCGGCTCATCAGCTTAAGTTCATGTCTTAAAATTACTGACTCAGTTTACACCGAGGTTTTAATCCTGATCAAAATGTAAGAACCAACCAACTGCAGTCCAGCATTTTCCTATCGTTCGACTGTAACAAGAGAATACTCAGCTGTAGTTGGTTGATTCTGTTACAGAAATTTTGTGTGCGGCAGCCCTAATACCTATTTTACAATAGTGTTACAATTAAGTTGTAAATAGTAAGAAATTGGTCAATCACAGTTGAACATGACAAAAATAATTAACTGATTTGTTATGGCTTAGGCCTGCCACCTTATCATAGAACAAAGAGCGTTTTTATGGGCCATAACTGCTATGCCATAATCTATAAAAATTGACCAAGGGCTCATCTTAGAGCCCAGATCCAAACAAGAATGGATTAAAATGGATTAAAATTTTTTTAATGCTTTAAATCCATCTTTCAATCCAAAATGGATTGAATGGATTGAAATAGATTGGATCTGAACTGACACTAGCCGTACTTATTTTGTAATAAAACTTCAAAAATCGTCAAGAAAATCATTTTGAAAAAAATTATAACTTAAGTCTAAATAAAAATCATAAATCTATTATTGATATGCTAAATATAATTATAAGAATTGAATGGAAGACTGTAATGCATTCTGGTGTTACACTATGAAACTAAACTGCATTTTCAACAAGTACTTTACACAATGGAGCACAGTGTAATGTCTCTGTGTCCTAACTAGAAAACAGCCGATGTCTACGATTCGACTAATGTATATCGTTTTCGGCTCGACCGGATTTACACCAACTTGGGTTAGAAAATGCTTCGCTATTGGTTGACGTTATACGCTCTACCAATGGAGAGCACAAAACATCATTACTTCAACTCAGGTTAGTGCAAATTCGATTACGGGCCGAAAACGTTATAGAAATGCCTAAAATTTAAGCATCAGACTGGCTCAAGCAATAAGCTTGTGACATGTGACGTCTACGGCTACGGTCCATTTGATGGCACAAACTTAATAATACAAATGCTTTGAAGCATTTTTTGATTATTATATTAATAAAAAAATTCTTTCTTCCAATTGATCAATCAAAAGCTTCAAAATATTTGTAAATGGTACGATATGACAATGTAGAATTGCCTGAATATAAGAAGAATAATCTACTATTGATCAGTTTTCTACGACTTAAGACTCTACGACCGGTACGATTTTTATTGGGCATATTCAGCAGACTCAACAGTTAAGTGAGTGCTCACTGTTATTGATATATTCTTTTAGCTCATCTAATCAGAATTTTAAATCTAGAAGAATACCAATAACAGCGAGTGCTCAATTGTTGAGTCCGCTGAATGCGCACATTGTAGACACCGCATTCGGCGCTTCCAATCGGCGACGACATCTCTGAAAAATCTGGCAACTCTGGACTCTGGAAATGCGTCGCAAGCAGTCGCTAGTAAGTCATCTGATCTGACAAGATCTGTTATTTAGATCTGTTAATTCTAATCGAATCGACTCCGAAGACAGACTTAAGACCATTTTATGTCGAAAAAGATTTGATTCAACATACACTTTACTCTTCATTTTCGTTTAATGTTTTCAACGGAATGTTCGCTGTTTTTGAGTGCATTAAAATTTGGAAGTCGCATCCACATAATATGCGTGTATAATGTATATAAACTATGATATAAAATTTTATACGTAAAAATGAATAATCGTAAGTGTATCTTGCAATTTGTTTGTGAAATGTGGTGAAATACGTTGCTCGACATCACTCAAGAATTGTCGTGAATAATTGAGAGTGCTCTTTTTGATTGATCATTCGATAAAATTCCCATGAAAAACTCGTTGGGCCATTCAATTTTCTTCCTAATTTTGATGGCAATAATGTGAATGTATTGTCGTCGTGACGTAAATCCTCACATTTGAACACATGAAAAATATTTGCTTTTATGTTTATTTGACAAATCTCTCATTTTTGTCAATTTCATAATAGAACATCCTGTATATGGATTTCTTTAAAAGGAAAACTTAATCAATAATTCATTTTTTGTGTTTGAATAAAATGACGTAGATGTAACTAACAAAACATCAATTTTGGGATAAATTAATAATCAAAGGCTTAGATTTCCAAAAAATGGAAGACAATAAAGACATAAGCAGTAAGCAATTCGAGCAATTATAATAGAGACATATGGTCTGTTTTCTGTACTAGACTGCACTAGAACTTTCTTGTTTTTCACAAATATTAAATAAATATTAAATATATACCTACCTCATTTTAATTTCTAAAAAATGTACATTAGTTCAGCCACAGAAAATTAATCTATAAGACAATGACATATACAATATTAAATCCAAAATGTTGATTTACTTATCGCTTATGTTTTGCTGCTTGAATCATTTTGAATGCTTTATAGGCTTTCTATAAGCTTCAATAAGCTATTACTTAAGTGAGGCATAAGAAATTAATCAATCACAATTAAATGTAAGAAAAATAACCGATTATGATTGGTCAATTTCATGGCTTAAGATTTAAAGCTTCAGCAATGTCTTATTGTAGAAAATCCATTAATGAACTTTCTATAATAAGCTGTTATCTAATCTTTAAATCTTAAGTCATAAGAAATTGACCAATTAGTCGATCATTGTTTATAGTTGTGACTATATTTGTACAGCGCGATTTCACCAAAGTTATAACATCGATGATAAAACTAGTCTATCACAATTACTCCATTTTTCAGGAATAGTTATAATTGGCTAGCTTCATAATATCTATATTATAATTTTGGCATAAACCAATATGTAGTCTATGATTGATTAACTTTTTATGGCTTAAAATTTAGTTAATGGCTTATTGTAGAAATCTTATTATGATCATGGCACATAAAAAAATAAGCAGTAAGCAGTAAGCGAATTGGCCAATTATAGTAAAGACCATAAGACCAATGTAAGTAGTAGTCGATTCAACATGTTGATTTTCTTACTATTTATTGCTTATTTTTTTAATTATTATTTATTGCTTAGTTTTTTGCGTACCATGATTATAACGTATTATATTCCGAACGGAGTTATTTTGATTTTTTTTCTTAAATGTTAGCAGCCATTTAACTAGAGTATTTTGTATTGGCAAAACTGATATACACTCAGAGCATTTTAAAGCTGTTGTATATAAATCGACGTATAAGAGAAGTAGACTTTCAAAATTTATGTCCAAAATTTCATTTTTTTAGTTAGAGATGGCATTGTGTTTAGTATTGGATAACTTGTACAGGGTCCAGCCGAATAATATGTAAAAGCGGGCATGATTCCTTATGAAAAAATAAAAAAAAAACATGGAACAAAATTTTTCGATTTTCTGCTTAATTTTCAAAAAAATTGAGTTTGAAAATCCACTGCATACGTATGCTGTTACTGCTAAGCTACAGTTCGTCGAACGACGTTTAAAGCAAGTTTGTTGCGATAGCCAATCTGAAGCTTGCATTTTGAAATCAACATATATTGATTGTCGCAACAAACTTGCGATCAGCTTGCAACTAATATAGAAGGGCTTAATATTTATAAACAACTCTTTACGATCTATGATGTCGAATAGTCATGTCAGGTTTCATTCAAATATTATATATTAACAGTAATCCTCGAATTAGTGCAGCATCACTGTCTTATCAGTATAACGTTTATGATAGGACTATTCATCTCATATTGCGTGATAATAGAATGCATCCGTACCATCTAACATAAGTGCATGCGTTATCAGAACGTGACTCTATACAACGAATGGCATTTTCATATTTTTATTTGAAACATAACAGTAATCTAGTTTCCACGAAGGGTTTAAACTGGATTAGAATGTAAGAACCAATCAATTACAGTCGAACAACAGGGAAATGTTCGACTGTAATTGGTTGGTTTTTAACGTTATACTGATCCACAATTTACATCGTTTATTTTATGGACAGATGTGGCACAATTCATGAGAGATGGTACTGTTAATATCCATAATACACATGTGTGGTCTTCTCAAAATCCATATGCAACGCGAGAATTCACTCATTTCCAACATAGGTTTAATGTGAATGGGCTAGTCGAATTGGACTTTTTACCACATATTCTAACGGGAGGAAGATATTTACATTTTCTTTGCGATGATTTGTCAGAATTGTTAGATGACGTGCTTGTTAATATTCGGAAACGATTGATCTTTCAGCAGGATAATTTTTTCAGCAGGACTTTTTTTTTTAGTTTATCGATTCCTTACACATTCCCGAAGTTTTGACATTTAAACACTCTGTATATCAGGTATTCAAAATAAAGCGATATAAATTTTTATCTTGGAAACATTATTAAGAAATTGTTCAGACAAAAGTTGTAGAATTCAAAAAGATGTATTTACTAATCTGATTTGATATTGAGTTGCCAAGGTTACATCGATTTTTTTAAATGGAACACCCTATTTCTGTTTCCAGAATCCAATAGCTGATGTCAAAAGTTTTCCAAAACGCTATAAGAAAATATTTTTTCATTAATTATTGTATTTTTTGAGTTATAGTGTTTGAAAGTTACAGTATCGCCAGCGTTAGCATTATTCAAGGTGTTCGACCGACGGCTAAAATCTCTTGATGTTATTTAGGATAACATCCTGGATAACATTTATCAAGGTCAAGGCTGGAAATTCCTTTTATTTTCATTTTTGCACTAAAAATTCATTTTTATATAAAAATGAAAAGAGGTACAATGGCTTTGACCTTGACGGTCCTAAAGGACATTCAAGGGGTTTTAACCGTCGGACACCTTAGATAATGCTAACGCCAGCGTTACTGTAACTTTCAAGCATCAACTCGAAAAGTACTCAATAAAAAATAACTTTATTATAGTGTTTTGGAAAGTTCTCGGTATCGGTTATTAGATTCTAGAATCAAAAATAGAATGTTCTATTTTAAAAAATCGACATGACATTGATCTGACCTTGGTGACCAACCAAGATCAAACTGATAAGATCATATCGAAATAAATCTTTTTGAATTCTATAACTTTTATCAGAACAATTTTTCTTAATAATGCCGTTTCAGAAATAAAAATTTGTAACGCTTTATTTTGAACATCCGGTATTATATAATTTATATATATTTGTATTATTAATATAATTGCGTATAATCACATAGTTATATAATATATAATTTTATCATGTATTATATGTATATTATACAATACGTTAGTTTATTATGTCATTTTATATTAATTTTAAACACATTGAAAATGTTAATTTTATTGAACAGAATTTTATTTGTCCATTTGGCTTATCTTTTTTATATTTACTATGATCTTGCAGTACCTAATTGATATTTTAAATATTTTTCGCGTCATACAAGATATATTTCTTGATTTTCATCTCGTATATTTTGATTCCATATTTTGACAGCTTCATAACTACTTGTTAAACACATCCATATGCCCGTATCGAAGTACAGATTGATGACTACGATTAACGGTTGCACGGTTCTATTTCAGCCAATTACGATGGACTCGCATCTACATTGTAATTGGTAGAACCAAGCAACCGTCAATTGTAATCGTCAATTCATAGTCTGACATGGGCAATAGATAGTGGATCGCACTCTGAACAATTTTGCGAAAACTATCAAAACCATGATTATCCGAAAACTATCAAAAGAAAAGTAACAATCTCTGTGTCCACGACTGTACGGTTGTGATCAAGGTCCTTATTCTTGAAAAGTATCGTATACTTACAAAAAACTAGAAAAATACTATAGTATGCACATAAAACTTATAGTAAATGGAAGGAGAATACGAACGTTGAACGATAGAAATATCTTTCTATCCTGCTCAATGACTGTTCTTCTTTATTCTTTATCTATTCGATTTTTTTGTTCTTCTTTCTCAGTGACTGTTCACTTACGCAGAAAGAAGAAAAATCACTGAGCAGGACAGAAATACAATCTTCTGTCTCTCAGATGTTGCTCACTTTCCTCACTGCTTGGATAGGTTATTCGTTCCATTACTATAAGTTCTATGAGTATGCATTATGTATAGTATTTCACTCATTTTTCATATGTAATACTTTTCAAAAATAGAAGCCCAGAACGGTTGCAACACTTTTTTTTATGAGTTTCGGAATGTACAAATATTACGAGAATGCGAATCTCTGCGTCTAGTGACCACTGAAATATAATATTACTGGAACAAGTGCGATCCTATGCTACATTTGTTAAGAGTGATCCGAGAAAGAGTGTTCTAAGTCTTCATCTTTTTCTAACCTATATTCAGTTATAATTGCGCATGTGCAGTAGACGGTATTGCACATGCGCAATCAGCTAAATATAAATTAGAAAAGAATAAAGATACCATTTGAAACGCTTTTTGTTGGATCATAAAACTAGTACCAGCGCTCATTCCAGTAGTATTATATTTCAGCTAGTAAATGAGATTTAGAGTACTGTCAGAAGAATCGTATAGAAGAATATATTAGAGAAGTAGGTATACATAAATATAATGTCTCAATATATAAGTTTTATAAAATTATTTATAATTATAAATCTTATAATTTTTTGTTATTAAGAAAATTTAAGAAAATTTAAGAAAATTTAATCCCATTAATTTTGATAATAAAATTAATAACATTGAAATTGAATTAATACATTAATTCAATATATGGAACGTTTAATGTATGAAGTACATAAAAATATAGATATTAATATATATTTAACATTAAAAAGTTTTTATCTTCAGTAAACTTGCGTTATAAATAAAATATGAAATAAAATCACTATTTTAATCATTAACTCTTTTATTGCAGTAAGATTGATCATGGAATTTACTGCAAAAATCCGTCAGATTTTTCTTAATAAATATCTTTGCAGTATTTTTAAATAGTAAGGTAGTTATTAATATTATTATTAAATTGATGATCATTAATATTATTATTTTAACTTTAGTTCATAAATGCTGATTGCATTTCAAGTTGGAGTAACAGTAATCAGTATGCAATTTATATAACTGGAAGAGTAGTCATCTACTGCAACAAAAGAATTAATGATTTAATGAAATAGTGATTTTATTTTATATTATATTTTTATTATTACGGAATCATATTTTTATTATTACGGAAATTTGCTGAAAATAAGAACTTTTTAATATTAAATATATATTATTATATTCTTATGTATTTAATGTTAAATGTTTCATATTAAATATATTCAATTAACGTAATTCAATTTTAATATCAATCGTTATTAATTTTATTGTCAAAATTAATCGTTAGTTATCTTAAATTCTATCTTAAATTCTAATAATATAAAATTCTAGGATTTAACAAAATATAATTCTATTTTATAAAAAAATTTACAAAATAAAATTATAAATATTGAAACATTCATGTATACCTATTTCTCTAATACACTCGATATGCGATTTTTCTGACAAGTATTCTAAGAGAGCGTTTATATTAACTGCCGTATGTTGTATACCGTAATTTATAAAAATTAACTAATCAATAAAATATTCTTCTCTTATTTGATAAGAAAGGAATATTCGAAGATGATTGGTCAATTTTTACAGTTTACGGTATACGACATACGTTTACGCTCCTTTACTGTCACTGCAGTTCATGCACTTCACTAGACGCAGAGGTGTTCACATCCTCGTAATATTTGTGTGTTCTGAAATCCATAAAAAAAAGTGTTGTAATTACCGAACTATAAGGTCCTGCACACAACAGAAGGAATAAGGAACTAGGAATAAAGAATAAATGATTTTAAGAAATCCTATTAGAAATCGGATAGATTGGAATACACGGTTTCTGATAGAGTGAAATCATTTATTCTTTATTCCTAATTCCTTATTTCTTCTATTATGCGGGAGCTAATGCATGGTTTACAATGGGCAATAGCAGTAGTAGATTAAGGAATAGGCATAGAAATCATAGTTGATTATTTTTCTTACATTCAACTATGATTGGTCGATTTTTGTCTCCTTAATCAACTACTGTTATTGCCCATTGTAAACCATAACGTGCATAATATAACTGACCGTGCCATGCTAATGTATTTTGAAAGAGTGTGAAAAACGTTGACGAGATAACATGATATTTGGCGGATATACATTTCTCTTTTTAACTGCATATGCGCAGAAAATAACGTAATGTTCCATTCAGTTAAAAGTTAAATTCACTTTCTTTTTAATTATGTAGCTACCATGATTCTTACTTCAATATTCTACAATTATTGTCTTCATTTCATGTATTTTATTCTATGTAATTTATTTTATTCATACAATGCTTCATACAATGCTTTCGTTTTAAATCATTCACACATCTATCTCTATTTACAGATACTTTAAAACTTTCTAACTTGATTATACGATAAAGAAAAGTATACCGCGATTTGTTGACTCTCTCGACACGCATTTTGGCGGCCAGTGAATGTTTCCTTATTCAGTTATATTCAAAGAGGTTTTATATATATAGACAAGGCATAGGGGCTCCTGTAAATGAAAATGTTAGACAGTAGAAAAGGAAAGAATACAGGATGACCAGCTTTATCTTTGTTGCGCCGCGCATAGAACTTTGAAAGCTGAGTGAGGCAGCATCGATATATTGCTCTCCTGAAATCTTCCCATCTAATAGTAAACATCATTAGTGCATGCGCGATGATTAAACAAGGATGTTGATGCCAGAGAGAATCAAGGAAGAGTGGAGCGAATATGATTCTATGGTGATTCTCTTTTCTAATTGGTCTCGCTATGTCTAGTGCATTTCCGCAAATATGCATATGTGTATATGTACATATATGTCGTACACACAATACTGATGCGGTACAATACTAGTGTGCAGCACCATATGTTCCATCACACTCCTACCATATCTCCTACTGACTTCAACGATGCATTAAACATAGCGACTTTCAGGTGAATCCGCTTCACTCTCCCTTAATTTTTTCTGGCCATCTCGTTTTCTTTCTATTCGCTTTTTCGCATTCTTAGCTGGCTAAGACTCTACTCTATATATAACCTATTTAGTATTATAGTTTAGTGCAAACTATTCTGACACCGACGAGATACTATTAAAGATCGAAAAACTGAGCAAATTTTTGGCAGTATAAAAAAAGCTCCAAGAACTTGGAGATAATTGAAGAATGCTGACATTATCGACAATTGATATAAATTTGCTATTATTAACATAAATATTTGGTTAATACATTATTAAGGGAGAACATTCACGCAAAAATCAATTATCAGTAATCTTTCATTAAAAATTTTGAAAATATGTACGTTTATATTATTTGTATGCTGAATTGAATGGGGCAAAAATAAATTAATAATAAAATTTTTTTCTATTTTTTTTTGAAAAAAATTTGATAAAAAATAATTAGATCTGGTAATCTCCATACCCTTATTTATTGAGTATCCCTCATATAATATGTAGGGAAAAAATGAATCAAAAAGTTTTTCTCGCTATTATAAAGTTTTCCTTGAAAAATAAATTTTTATTTTTTTCAATATCCGTGTTTGACACAAAATACTTGAGATTTATGAAATATAACTTTGAATATACTTATTTTCTACTTTTCTATTTCACCCATTATATAAAGGCAAAGATATGCTCGTGTATACGTTCACTCAGATTTGTTAACAAGTATACGTCATTGTTGTGCGGTAAATTTGAACGTGTAATTTCAAGCATGCTTTCCTTTCAGGGTTTGAATTGCATGTTATAGAGTTTAGGAAATTACTTCATAAGTTACCTTTTAGGTTATTTCATATGCATTTATTATACAAATTGAGTATAATAAATCATTTTTTACATTTTACTATTTATTTTAATTTCATATAATTTTTTGTACTCAAATACATAAATAACTTATTAAGTAACTTTTCCTTAATTAAATATATATATATATATATATATATATATATATATATATACATATTTTTTTTTAGTACAAAAATTATACGAAATTGGAACAAATGATAAGAACAAACTTATTGTACTCAATGTGTGTGCGTGTACACACATTGTATACACACATGTACACACACACGCACGCACGCACGCACGCACGCACGCACGCACGCACGCACGCACGCACGCACGCACG
>Ga0157364_1004605_pt1 | contig 13810 bp, 10 predicted proteins | sample AttsexASBM2_FD_111476 | JGI IMG/M metagenome (GOLD analysis project Ga0157364, IMG submission 111476) | Fungus gardens microbial communities from leaf cutter ant in Ribeirão Preto, State of São Paulo, Brazil - Atta sexdens ASBM2 | ecosystem: Host-associated > Fungi > Mycelium > Unclassified ... | reverse complement strand
GGGGTTTCAGTGGTAAAACCCCTATTGCCCTGAGCGGAGGTTTCAGTGTTGAGACACTGACAGGAGCAACTCCGTCATGGAAGACTGAGTTGAATAGGAGTATCTCTGCCATGGAAGATGGAATATCCGGAGGGTTGTAGCACTGTCATAAGACGTGTTGTGAGAAAGGTGGCCGCTGTGGAAGGCGGGCTTGTATGGTTCAGAGGTGGCATCACCGTGGGGATGTAGTTTTCCAGACAGATAGACTTGTATATGACAGGAGTAGTAATAGGACTAGAAGGGATCAAAATAGAAAAGAAAAAGGTAAAAGGTGTTTTGGACTGGTCAACTCTGAAAGAAGTTAAGGATGTATAGAAGTTTTTAGGATTGGCAAATTATTACCACCAATTTATCAAAAACTTTATAATAATAGCTAGACCATTACATGAGATTGTTAAGATTACAAGAAGTGGACTTTGTTTATTTTATTTTTCTTTCTTATTTTATTTTTATTTTTCTATTTTTAGAACAGTTAGGGTTAGGGCCACAAGTGATCAGTCACACTGTCACATCAGTCACAATCTGATGATATGGTTACAACATTGGTCATGAGACTTGGAAGAATGAAGTAGAAGGTTCTAGAACAAATGATATCATACAACATGGATACCACATGTTGACCTCATATTCTATACATGGTCATTTAGGATAGGGTGCATAGTAGTGAGCACGGACCATTGGTAGTAGTATAAAAGGTAGACTAGTTTGTAAAGGGATCTTTATTGAGTTCTCTTATGTTACTCATATACAAAAGTTGTTCTTTTGTCCAACCCTAAGGATGTCAAGATCGTCGAGGGTAGGCTTGACTTTCATTTTCACTTTTCATTTTATTTTTCATTTTATTTTTTTTCTTTATTTTATTTTTCTATTTTTAGAACAACTTGGGTTAGGGTCTATCAGTCATGCTGTCACATCAGTCACAAATGGATGGCGTAGTCACAAGACTGATCACGAGACATGGAAGAATGGAGTAGAAAGTTCTAGAACAAAGTGACGTCATACAGTATGGACAACACATGCTGACCTCATGTTACACTCATGGTCATTTAGGGTAGGGTACACAGTAGTTAGCACGGACCATAGGTAATAGTATATAAGGTAGACTACTTTGTATTAGGAACTCTATCGAGTTCTCTTGTGTTACTCAATACAAGAGTTGTCTTATTGCTTAACCCTTTGAGCTTTAAGTCATAACATCATAACAAAGGACCTAAGTTCATAACAGAGATGGTGAAAAAAGATCAGAAGTAGAAATGGATAGAAAGATAAGAAGGAGTGTTCAGGAAGTTGAAGGAGAGATTTATAAAAGAACTGGTATTAGCAGCACCAGACTTAAACAAAAAAATGAGAATGAAAGTTGACATGTCAGACAATACTATAGAAAGAGTGCTATCCATGGAGTACAAAGATAGGAAGTAGTGACTGGTAGTATTTCTCTCAAAATCTCTAAATGAGACAGAGAGAAACTACAAGATCTATGACAAGGAGATATTAGCAGTTATAAGAGGATTAGAAAACTGGAGACATCTATTAAAAAGCACAAAGCTCAAGTTTGAGGTCTGGATAGATCACAAGAACTTAGAATATTTTATGGAAGTACAGAAATTGAATAGAAGACAAGCAAGATGGGCTCTATATTTGTTAAGATTTGATTTTACTTTGAAACATGTTCTAGAAACAAAAATAGGAAAGGCAGATGGACTTAGTAAATGACTAGACTGGAAAATAAGTATAGAAAGGGATAATAAGAATCAAATATTTATTAAGGACCATTGGCTGCATAAGTTATCAGAAGTAGTAATAGAAGAACTAGAAGTATATATACTAGAAAAAATAAAAACAGCTAGGAGTAAGAACAAAGAAGTAGTTAAAGCAGTAGAAGAAATAAAGAAAGTGGGAGTAAAGGTATTGAGAGGGGAAGAGTGGCAATTAGAAGAAGACTTGGTATTGAAGGAAAAAAAGATGTATGTGTCAAAGAATGAGATATTGAGAGTAGAAGTTATTTGGTTATATCATGATGTACTAGTAGCAGGACATGGAGGAAGATGGAAGACAACAGAGTTGGTTACAAGGAATTACTAGTTGAATGAGGTACCAGAGAAGCTGTGGACATATCTGATGGTGGACTTTATCACAAAGTTACTGTTAGTAGCAGAGAAGGATGTAATATTGGTAGTATGTGATAGGTTGTCAAAGATAACATATTTTGTGGCAATAACCAAAGAAACATTAGCAGAAGGATTAGCAAGGCTGTTTAGAAACAATATGTGAAAGTTATATGAGTTATCAGAGAGTATGATAAGTGATAGAGGACCATAGTTTGTAGCAGAATTGATAAGAGAGTTAAATAGAATGCTGGAAATAGAAACAAAGTTATCAACAGTATTCTACCTACAAATGGATAAGCAGATAGAATGAATGAACTGAGAGTTGGAACAGTACTTGAGGTTCTTTACAGAGTATAGACAGAGGGATTGGCTGGAGTGATTAGCAATAGCAGAGTTTGTGGTAAACAACAAGGTTCATTCAGCAACAAAGGTTTCACCCTTTATAGCAAACTACAGTAGAGAGTCAAGAATGAGAGCAGATATTAAGAGAAAAGAAAAAGTAGAGAAAATAACAGAGTTTGTAGAAAGAATGAAAAGAGTACAAGAGAAAGCAGGGGCAGCATTGAAGAAAGCATAGAAGGAGATAAAGAAACAAGCAGATAGAGGATGAAGAGAAGTAGAAGAATGGAAGAAGGGTAATAAAGTGATACTAAGTTCAAAAAACTTAATATTCAAAGAAAGATCTGTTCAAAATTTGATGAAAAGATATGTAGGATCTTATGTGATTGAAGAGGTAGTATCAAAGAATGCAGTAAAGTTGAGACTGCTGGCCTCTATAAGAATTCATCTGGTGGTAAATGTGAGTAGAGTGGTAAAGTATAAGAAACTAGTAAAGAGGCAGAAAGTGGAGAAACCAAAACTAGTGGAAGTTAATGGAGTAGAAGAATAGGAGGTTGAAAAATATTGAATAAAAGAAAAATATGGGAAGTAGAGAAGTACTTGGTATAGTGAAAGGAGTTTACAGCAAAAAATAACATATGGGAAAAAGAGGAGGATTTAAAAAATGTGAGAGAGATGGTAGATGAGTTTGAAGAAAGAATAAGTGCAGAAGTTAGACAACAGGAGGGGATGGAAAAGTTATAGAAGATGAAATTAAATCCAAAGATGGAGGAGTTCAGAAGGAGTGAGTTGTTAGAGAAGTATACTGCAAAGTTGTTGTTTGGATAGGATGATGGAAAGTTTGAGGATAAGTATTGAAAGAAGTTGGAAAGGAACTAGCAAAGATGGAAACCAGTTTCTCTGGAGAAGAAACCTTGAAGGAGAGGTAATGTCAGAGCTGCAAACATTGGACTTTATTTTATTTTTTATTTTTGCTTGCTTTTTTTTATTAGGGTTAGGGTTTAAGTATGACATCATGGTTATACTGTCATAAACTGTCACATGATGTGGTCATAATGAGACATAGTGGAATATTCTAAAATAATAATGTTATACAATGTACTTAATATATAGTGATCTTATGGTTTACACATGGTCTTTAGGGTAGGCTAGATGTAGTAGTGGGGGGGAAGAGATGGCATAGTGTAAGAGCCCCCTGTCCATGTGTATTATGCCTATTTCAAACCTACTTGAGGTTATAAGTTCAATTTCTTAGTAGTCTTTTGTGTTGGGTAACTGCATAAAAAAGGTTAGGGTATTGATACTCTGTACATAATTCCTCCTATAGGCATGGACTGCTATTGCACCCCATGTAATAAATTGTTGACTTAAAAAAAAATAGATGTAGTAATAGTACAGACTATCTGGTAGAGTATATAAGGTAGACAATATTATACTAAGAACTCCATCAAGTTTTCTTGTGATTAACCCAATTTAAGGTTTACTCTTTTGACTTTAACTTTAAGTCTCAAGATATAATAGAAATGTGAACAGTTTCTTTAACAAGAAGAAACTTATTGAGTATATAGTAGAAGTTAATATTTATTATCAGGAACATAGGGAGAGAACAGAGATTAATGTGATTGGAGGTAAAAGTGGAATGTAATTTTGGAAATGCCATGGCTTACTTGTCACAATCCTAAGATCAATTGAAGAATAGAGAAAGTAAAGATAACAAGGTGTCTGGAAGAGTGTGGTAAGCAGTGGAGGCCAAAGCAAGGAAAATTAGAATGGTAGAAGTAAAAAGAGAAAGATAAAAGAGAAGAAGAAGAGAAAAAATGAGAAGAAAGAGAACAAAAGGAGAGAAAGGAGAAAGATAAAAAGAAAAAACCCAAAAGGAAGAAAACAATAGAGGTGAAAAGGGTAGCAAAGGAATGGGAGATTTGGAATGAAAAAAAGGAAACAGCAAGGTTGGAGAAGGAAGCAAAAAAGTTGGTGCTAGAAAAATTTCATAAATGGATTTATATATTTAGGAAGAAACAAAGTAAGAGGATACTAATAAAAAGAATCTGGGATCATGTAATCAAGACAAAGAAAGAGTTTGTACTAAGAAAAGGGAAGATGTACCTACTATCAAGGGAAGAAAGAAAAGAGATATATAAGTTTATATAAAAATAATTGAGGAAAGGGTATTGAGGAAAGGGTATATTAAACTCTTGAAGTTGTCTCAAATAGCACCAGTATTTTTTATAGAGAAAAAGGATGGCAAGAAGTCAGAACTATAGATATTTAGATGAGTGGACAATTAAAAATAATCACCCCTTATTATTAATAGGGAGATAATAATGTACAGATTAAGAAGAGAGATAAGTAGAAAGTGGTGTTTATAACTCTAGAAGGATCATTTGAACTAATAGTGATATTTTCCAGACTCACAAACTCACTAGCAATATTTTAGACTATGATAAATAAGATCCTTCAGAATTTAATCAGTATTGGGGAAGTGATGAGCTTTATTGATGATGTAATTATAGAAATGAGAGAGAAGGAAGAACATGACATAGTAGTAGAAAAGGTAGTAAAGAGATTGACAGAAAATGATTTGTATATAAAATCAGAAAAGTGCAAGTAGAAAATTAGAGAAGTGGGGTTTTTGAAAGTAGTAACAGAACTAGAAGTGATTAAGATAGAGAAAGAAAAGGTACAGAGAGTGTTGGGCTAGCCAATCTCAAAATAAGTTAAAGATATACAAAAGTTTTTAGAACTTGCCAATTATTATCAGTAATTTATTAAAGATCTTGCAGTAAGAGATATAAAGTGATATATAAAAGGATGTGATATGTGTTAAAGAATAGAGAATCAGATGAAAGCTTTAGTAGAAAAGTTAAAGTTAAGTAAGATACCAGAAAAGTCTTGGACTCATCTGACAGTGGACTTTATTACAAAGTTACCATTAGTAGCAGGAAAAGATGTGATATTGGTGGTTTGCAATAGATTGTTGTATAGACTATCAGAAAGTATGGTATTAGATAGAGGACTACAGTTTATAGTAAAGTTAACAAATGAGTTGAATAGAATGTTGGGGATTGAGACAAAACTATTGACAGCTTTTCATCTACAAACAAATGAACAAACAAAACAAATGAATCAAAAGTTGGAATAATATCTTAGATTTTTTATAGATCACAGGCAAAAGGATTAGCTAGAATGGCTAGCCTTGGTAGAATTTGTAGTCAACAACAAGGTACATTTGGCAACTAAAGTATCTCTATTTATAGAAAATTATAGAAGGGAGTTGAGAATGGGAATGGATATAAGAAAGAAAGAAAAAATAGAAAAAGCAATGAAATTTGTAGAAAAAATAAAGATTTAGAAAGAAGCTGGGACAGCACTAAGGAAAGTATAGGAGGAGATGAAGTGATAGACAGATAGGGGAAGGAAGGAAGTTGAAGAATAGAAGAAAGAAGACTAAGTGATGCTAAGTATGAAAGATCTGGTGTTTAAGGAATGGCTGGCAAAAAAATTAGTGGACCAATATATTGGTCCATATATTATTGATGAAGTAGTTTCTACCAATGTGGTCAAATTACAACTGCTAATGTCAATGAGAATTCACCCAGTTGTGAATGTCAGTTGAGTAGTACAGTATAAAAAGCAAGTGAAGAGACAGAAGGTAGAAGAGGTGAAGCCAGTGAAAGTAGAAGAAGTCAAAGAATGGGAAGTTGAGAAAATATTAAATCAAAGAAAAGTGATGAAAGTAGTAAAGTATTTGGTATGATAGAAGAGGTTTACAGTAGAACATGACTCTTGGGAAAAAGAGGAAGATTTAGAGAATGTAAAGAAGATGGTAGCAGAGTTTGAGAGAAGACTAAATATAGAAGTAAGAAAACAGGAAAGTTAAATATGGCAGAGGAAAGGGATTTTAGAAGGGGGGAGTTACTAGAAAAGTATATAGCAAAGATATTGTATAGATAGGATGATAAAAAATTTGAGGATGAATATCTGAAGAAGTTGAAGAGAAACTGGCAAAAATAAAAGTTAGTTTCTCCAGAGGAGAAACCTTGAAGAGGGAGTAATGTCAGAATCATAAACAGTAGACTTTATTTTATCTTTTCTCTTATTTTGTATTTTCTTCTCCTATTATTTTCCATTTTTGGCATCTAAGATTAAGATTAGTATGACATCATATATTACTGTCACAAATGGTCACAAATGATGTGGTCACAGTCACACTGTTACATGATCATGTGTTAGAATAGAATATAGTAGAAGATTTGGAAAGGAATGATGTCATTACAATATGTTTGACATATGTTGACCTTATAGAGAATGTATGGTCTTTAGAGTAGGTTAATGGTACTATAGCATGGACCAGTAGCCCAATATATATAAGGTAGATAGTTTTATACTGAGTTCTCTATTAGGTTCTCTTGTATTATCCAATATAAGATTCTTTCTCTTTGATCTACTCTAAGGTCTTTGAGTTATAACATAGAACAATCAACAATAATTAGGCATTAGTTTTCCTACTGGATATTATAGGAGGTTTTATTTATCTTAACAATATTATTATATGAGCTATAAACTCTATTTATTCTAACTATCCTTAATAGTAGGTTATTAGAGAATTTTTGTGATTTTTGACAAGTATTTTTATGTCTATTACATGCTATATTGGGATCAGGAAATCTCCTTCTTGGTTGATACAGAGGGTTATGCTATTGTAGCAACCACTAATCAAAATGATCAATAGTATCACTAAGTAGTCTTATAGATAAAAGTCTCATAGGAATCTCAACAAGAAGTTCCCAATGTATTTCTACACTATTCATACAATAGATACATGATCTATGCTAGCAATAAATAACCCTACCCTAAAGTACATGTGTCATCTATGAGTTTACCATACTATTACCATAAGGTAAACATGCTACAACCATGCCCTTGACATTATTGTTCCAGTTTCTTCTACTACATTTCAGACTTATAGAATTACATCATGTAACACACCATGTGACCATGGTCATGTGCCTCTTTATTGTTAAGAAATAAAAGAAACAGAAAAGAAAAGAAAATCAAAATAAAATGTTAGAGTCTAAGTGTTCCATAAAATATGCAGAATATTGGTAAAATAATCTTGTTCTTCATAGATATTTTCTTCTCTAAAAAATATCTAAGTTTGACATATAAATCTCCTCAATTTAAAATTCTATAGTACTTGCTCAGTAGGTTATAGAAATTATTAAAAACTAAGTAGTTGCATTTCAACATCAGTGTCAACATCATCTTCAACCTTTATTGAGAGCTATTTAGGTACTGAAGGAGGTGAGGGAGATAGAAACTTATAGGAGAGAGAAGGAGAGTAAGAATGAGTAGGAGGATTATTTTGAATAAGAGGAATGGATAAAAGTGAAATAAGTACTAGAGTAGGTCTATCTTTGCTAGAAGATTCAGACACTGACAACATTGTTTCTAGGCTTATTTTGTCTAATAACTTATTATATAATTTATACTCTTTTACACAAGAGCCAGTATATTGTTATGTCTTGAGACTTAAAGTTAAAGTTAAAAGAGTAAATCTTGGATTGGGTTAATTACAAGAGAACTCAATAGAGTTCCTAGTATAATATTATCTACCTTATATACTCTACCAGATAGTCTGTGCTATTACTACATCTAGCCTACCCTAAATACCATGTGTAAACCATAAGATCACCATATATTAAGTATATTGTATAACATTATTATTCCAAAATGTTCCACCATATTCCATTGTGACTATATAGCTATTACTGTAACCACATTATGTGATAGTTTGTGACAGTGTGACCATGATGTCATACTTAAACTCTAACCCTAATAAAAAAGCAAGCAAAAATAAAATATAAAACAAAAAAATAAAAAATAAAATAAAGTCCAACATTTGCAACTCTGACAATTTCTTACATATATAAATCTTTTGATTTTCTTTAACTTAAATCTCTACTTCCTTGCAAACTCCAAACTCATTACTAATCTTGTAACTCTACTATCTAACAGTGTTGTGGCAACTACTAGTCATAAAGACTAATAGTGATACTATAAGTAAATCTCAAAGTAAATATTAAGTGGAAATTATAAGAGAACTTAACAAAAAGTCTCCAATGTATTGCTACTCTATTTATACAATAGATATATAGTCCATGCTAATAATAAATAACCATACCCTAATATTCATGCATTGTTTATGAGTACACTATATATATATTATAAGATGAATATGCTATTAATATGTATCTTAACATTATTCTTTTAGCCTCTTCTTCTAGAGTCTAAGCCTATAACCTCACATCATGTGACATGTCATGTGACCACAGTTACATGTCTCTTTATCATCAAAAATCAAAAGAAAAAGAAAAGAAATATTAAAAGAAAAGAAATATTAAATTAAGAAAAATAGATAAAAGAAAAGAAAAATGTTAGTGTTCAAGTGCACCATAACAAATGGTGTTTCTACTATCACTCCCTTTTATGTGTTAATTTTTTTTAAGCCAATTTTCATAGTAACTTTCCTCAACATATTTCTATTGTTTAGATTGTAGTAGAATATATTTTCCATTACTTTACTAAGTATTGCGAATCTATTGTAATTACTGGAATCTAATTGAAGACTATCAGGTTTCTATTCCCATTTAAATTATTCTATCCTTGTTTATTTTCTTCAATCCTTCTTATTCTATTGTTCTTATATTCTAATCTCTTTCTTCATCTAATAATTTTCCTATTTTTGTAGTTTTTAGCTAAGTATCCAAATTTTCCATATATTATGACTCAAAGATCTTAGAGTGGATTGATAAGAGAAACCTTGTATTGGAGTTAACATAAGAAAACTTGATAGGATTTCAAGTACAAACTAGTTTATCTTATATATTACTGACTATAGTCTATATACACACTACTCTATTCTATCCTAAATGTTATAAGATGAGTGTGTGGACAGACTTCAGGTAGGGTTAGGGTTAGGACAGATATAGGACAGTAGTAATTATTAGTCTACAACGGATGGAGAGTATGTGACCTGGAAGTCATGTGACAGAGGCTAGAATGGTCTGGAAGGACTTAGGGTCTAGAAGGATTGGGAAGAGTTTAGAGAAGAAGTTAGGATTAGGAGTGACGTCAAGGGACAACGGTTTCTCATGGTGTACATATGGTGTGCACATGTACAGCAGAGATTAAGAGTATGACGTCAGGGCACATGTAGGAAGCATGGTGGCCTTAAGAAAAACACATGTGGATGAGTAATAGGATATGAGGACGATGCATGGACATAAGGGCAGGTTAATATTGTTGTAGCACGGACTACCTTGTATTTATATAAATAGAGAAGCAATGCAGCAAGGGCTCCTTGTCGAGTTCTCTTGTAATCCCTACTACTAGATAGCCAACTGAGAGCTTTGCTGAAGTAAGCAAACTACGAGTGCCATTCCGGTGAGTGGTTGCTACAACACTAAAATACATGTGTTTGCTATAAGGTTAACATACTATTGTTATATTATATGATATTATTTGTTCTAGATTCTTTTATATCTTTCTTCATATTATATGACTTTGTGACTGTGACTGTAATTTGTAACATCATGCAACCCCTAGTCCAAAGTTCCAGAATAAAGAAAATAAAAAGTAAGAGAAAAATAAAAATAAAAATGAGAAAGAAATTGAAAATAATTAATTTGCTGTCTTCAACTTTAATATCATAGTTATAGCAGTTTCACCTATGATCCACATCTATGGTATATAGGTTATATTAGGATGCAAACTCTGCTTACTGATTCAAGCTTACTAGGCATGTTTGTTCTTTCTACTTTTTCTATAGATATGGGCCCTGTCAACACCTGTTGTTGTGGAATTTTCTGTCTTCTGAGCCAAATTTGAGACTGAGACAATCATTGCACTTATACTCCTGTATTCTGTCTTTGAGCTAGAGTTCCTATTTCTCTTCTTCCTTATAATCTTTCTTTATCTCTTTTATTTTCTCTCTAGTTCTTATCTAGATTAATTACTCATTCATACCACTGCTCAATGATGTCTGGTTGGTATTCTGACTCTATGAACCTTTACCAAATAGTATTGTTCATGCTATATTTGAACTCTTCAATTAATGGCCTCTCTTTGTATTCACTTTCTCTAGCTGCTTTTCTAAATTTCTAAACAAATTTCTCTATTATCTTACTTTCTTGCTCCAACTTTTTTAGTTCTGCCACCTTTATTATTTCCTCTTCTTCTCCTCCAAACTCTTTCTTTAACTCTGCTAAAAATTTCTTTGTTATCTTATATTCTAAATTTTCTGACTCCTAATCCTCCAATACATTCTCTTTCTATACATCCACTAATCTTCCTTACACATAAGATAATATTCACTGAATCTGTTCTTCTACTGTATCTTTCCTCATCCTTATCCTTAGGAACTATTTGTATACTGTAATGAACTCCAAAATCTTTTCTGCTACCCCATCAAATACTTATGGCTTAGCTACTTCTGTATTAAACCCAGTATTGGGTCTAAGTATTGCTTCTCCTACTTCTGTTGTTGCCAACAGCACATGGATTTGTACTTATATTGCTATAAGCTGCTCCTGTTGCTGCTAGATTATTTGTTTGTAGTTAATAGAGCTGCATTAACTTATGTTATATTATAGTAGTGGTGTGGGTAGTGATGAAGTATATAATGGGAGAGTAGAACTAGTGCTGGTCTCACTCTTAGACTTGTACTTGCTACTTGACTTAATCTTAGTAAGTATTAGTGGACCCTCTTCAAGTTCTGCCTCACATTGTCTACTAACTATCTAAACTACTTACTATTGCCCTAATCAAATTATATACTATTTTGTTCTAAGATAAATGTTTTACACCAGACAAGATCTGAATGACACTTGCTATTCCTTTGCATTTACAAGTAAACACTGTAGTATAAAGCCTCTACTATATAGAAACTAACTAATATGTCCATACAAGATAATATGTTTTACTACACTAGTAGGCTTTGGTACAACAAAATAACTAAGCTTTTTCTGTTTAACTAATATGTCTCTTATACCTAGAGTCTGGTAATTCTTTTTGACTGAAAAGCTATATTGCTTCTAGTCAAGGATGATAAGAGAGTAAGTAAAAAAAATAGAGAAAGCCTGTTATAGTATGCTTGAATGCTAATATTTTTCTTTTCTTTTCTTTTTATCTATTTTCCTTAATTTAATATTTCTTTTCTTTTCTTTATTTTCTTTGATAATAAAGAGGCATGTGACTTGTAGTCACATGACACATGACACATGATATGAGATTATAGGCCTAGATTTTGGGAAAAGAGATTGGAAAGATGATATCAAGATGTATGTTTTTACTTTATAGCTGATATATAGATATTAGAGCAGGATTATTTATTGCTAGTACAGATTATGTATCTATTGTATAAATAGGATAGCAATATATTGGGGACTCCTTGTCAAGTTTTTTTGTGATCTCTACTTGATATTTTACTGAGAGATTTACTTGTTATGTTGCTATTAGTCTTTGTGATTAGTAGTTGCTATAACAAAGTCTTGAGCTAGGTAGTCTTAAAGATAGGAATTGAGTTCTAATATTATAACTTAAAGACCTTAGAGTGAATCAAAGAGAAAAGATCTCATATTGAATAATACAAGAAAAATTGATAAAAAACTTAGTATAGAACTATCTACCTTATATATACTAGGCTACTAGTCTATACTATAACACCATTAACCTATTCTAAAGGCCATATATTCTTCATAAGGTTAAAATATGTTAAACATATTATAATAACATCATTTCTTTTTGAATCTTTTATTAAATTCTACTCTGATACATAACTATATAACAATATGACTGTGATTACATCATGTATAACCATTTGTGACAGTGATATATAATAACATGTTAATTCTGATTCTAGATGCCAAAAATAACAAAAGAAAAAAATACAAAATAAGAGAGAAGATAAAATAAAATGAAGTCTACTATTCATAATTCCAATATTTTACCTTCTATAGATAAATTAGCTAAACTGACTATTACTGGCTACTTAATATATTTTGTAAGAGAAGGAAAAGTAAAGCAAATTTGCTTTTTCTTAGTATAATGAATAATAAAAGCTTGCCTAATTTCTAAGAATCCTGAAGATATTACCAAATTAATTACTAGCTTGTTATAACTTAGGTCTAAGAGCTAAGATGAAAGTATACTCTTATATTGAATAATATAAGAGAACTCAATAGAGTTTCAAATAAAAACTAATCTATCTTATATACTACAGACTGTAGTTTATATATTTTTTATAAGATTAGCATGTTATTACTATGTTATATAATATTATTTGTTCTAGAACCTTCTATGGTCTTCTCTGTATTACATGATCATGTGACTAGTGTCATACTTTGTGACTTATATGATTATTACATCCTTCATCTATATTCAAAATAAAGAAAAGTAAAATAACAACTAAAAATAAAATAAAATAAAAATAGAAAATAACATAAGAAGAGAAAGAAAATAGATAAAACCAAGTTTACTGTTCACAACTCTAATATAGCTAACATTCAAAAAAAATAGCTTAAGTCTTATCTTGAGAAGCTAAAATCATTCTAAGACACAAATATCTATGAAGTTGTGAACTTTTCCTTCAAAGGATAGAAAGTAATTAAAAATCACTAGGTATTTAATATTAAGTCCAACAGTTATTATAGATCTTAGCTTGTTATAAAAGAATTTTCTTAGGTTGAAAGTATTAACTTTGATAAATTATTTTCTCTAATATGCCTATTCTTAGCTATTATTACTTTTGAAGATTAGAATATCTATAATATTATAATAAACTTAGGATTAGGATATAGTGTAATATTATATATAACTATCACAAACTATTACACATGTTACAGTTACAGTTATATGATCAAATATTACATAGAAGAACAAAAAAAGTTCTGAAATAATAATTGTCAGAATTAAAGATAGTGAACTTGTTCTTTTTTAGTTTTAGTTTCTTATTTAAAGTTTTTTCTATTTTTTACTTGGATTTTTCTATCTCTTTTCTCTTTTTCTATTTATCTCTCATTTTAAACTTAGAAGAAACAAGGTGATATAACGAGATGTGATAACCATTATACAAAGGTCATAGTTATGGTTACAAAATCATGTAATATAGTAGAAGGGTTGTTGTGGCAACCACTAGACACAATGTCTAATGATCTCACTAACGAGTAAACCTCAAGGAAGAAGTATAATGTGGGATTCACAAGAGAACTCGACAAGGAGCCTCTTCTTAATTAGAGTCCTATTTATACAAAGGGTTCATGGTC
>Ga0157364_1004604_pt1 | contig 13812 bp, 7 predicted proteins | sample AttsexASBM2_FD_111476 | JGI IMG/M metagenome (GOLD analysis project Ga0157364, IMG submission 111476) | Fungus gardens microbial communities from leaf cutter ant in Ribeirão Preto, State of São Paulo, Brazil - Atta sexdens ASBM2 | ecosystem: Host-associated > Fungi > Mycelium > Unclassified ... | reverse complement strand
TTCATAGTGACAACTGATTTTGGCGGTTTCAGAGAGATTAAACATCTGCTAATAATATTCAGTTTATATCGCTTTGAGTTTCATACTTGATTTTTTACTGTGTTTGAAATGTCGAATTTTGTATTAACCAAGCAGCATTTGCGGGAGGTTTTGATTTTCTGCTTTAATAGGAAGAAAAGTGCGGCTGAAGCTCATCGAATGCTTGTCGAAGTTTATGGTGACACTGCTCCAACTGATAAATCATATAGAGAATGGTTTCGACGTTTCAAAGATGGAGATTTCAGCGTTGAAGACAAGCCTCGCTCTGGACAGCCAAAAAAATTCGAAGACAAAGAATTAGAGGCATTACTCGAAGAAGATCAAAGTCAAACGCAAGAGGAGCTTGCAGAATCATTGGGGGTAACTCAACAAGCCATTTCTATACGATTGAGCCATGGGAATGATTTAAAAAGAAAATTGTCTTATGAACTGAAACCGAGAGAAACCTTGAAAGGCGATTTTTCACTTGCGAACAGCTGATTCAAAGACAACAGTGAAAAGATTTTTTGCATCGGATTGTGACTGGAGATGAGAAGTGGATATTCTACGACAATCCCAAGAAGAAAAAATACTACGCTAAGTCCGGTCAATCGTTGCCATCGACCTCAACATCAACACCACAGCCGAACATTCATAGTTCGAAGATCATGCTGTATTTGATGAGATCAAAAGAGCCTTGTTTACTATAAGCTGCTGAAATCTGGCGATTCCATTACGGGCGATCGGTATCGGCTACAACTGATTCGTTTGAGCCGTGCATTGCGAGAAAAACGGTCGAAATACGAGCAAAAACATGATAAAGTTATTCTTCTTCATGACAACGCTCGGCCTCATGTGGCTAAAGTCGTAAAAAAATATTTGGAAATGCTCAAATGGGATGTTTTACCACACCCGCCGTATTCTCCGGACATTGCTCCTTCTGATTACTAGTTGTTCCGAAGGATGCAGCAAGTCATCGGTTCACTTCTTTCGTAGAAATCGAAAATTGGCTCCAAAATTGGATCGCCTCCAAAGATGGAGTCATTTTTTCGAGATGGAATTCGAAAATTGCCTGAGAGATGGGAAAAAATAGTAGGTAGCGATGGACAATACTTTAATTGATCTATTCATTCATTTTGTTTTAAAATAAATGCACAAAAAATGGACCGAACTAATTTATACTCTCAATATATATATATATACAAGGAGTATATAACTTTGTCTCTCGTAGGATTTTGACAGAATCGCTCGTGACCAGACTCTATTATCTCTGATCACTATTATAATATGTTTAATCCTTCAGAGCTTCGGACAGTAGATTTATTATGAACCCACTCAATTATAAATCTCCTTGTCAAAAATATCAAATAATTTAATGTTCTTTACAAGTGCAAATTTGGATTATTTAAAACATACTTAACATTTGTTTTTTTTTTTATACTAATTATGTCATTTTGGTTCCTTGAAATTATTTAGTGCCTTTTAATTATCATAAGTTAATTTAATTATCATAAATGGACTTCACAGACAGTTGTAACTGTGTTACAAATTTTTACAACTGGAAAGTTAATAGAACTCGTGTACTTACATCATCATAGCGTAACATTATGTATCGAAGTTGTTGTAAAGTTGATTATCAAATTATCACAGTTCTGATAATCTGAATATAATAATCTTTCGCAATGCAAGCTTGTCAATATTCGTTTTCTGCTTGTTGCATAAGCCCCACAGTCGATAACCTTGTCATTTATGTGGAGTTATGTTAATCTCCGGATTAAAAAATATAAAGGAGGGATTCTAGCAAATATCGATTTCTCACCGACGCGTGGAAAATTATACGCGACGTTGAACGTTGAGGAAATAAGGTCTGTTTCCGAGAAAGAAGCTCGTGGAAGAAAAGATATAACGAGTAACTATCGAAAGGAGGCGGTGATAAAAAGGGAGAGCCGTAAGACGGTGGTCGCGATTGCACAAAGGAATTCCGTGGTAATCCATTGGCGAAAGTCATGGTACGTCGTCTGGCGAACGATTTTCAGAAGCCGCGCAAAAATTGCATTCAGTCATGTAGCAATCGTAATAGATTCAGTCGAACTAGATTTAATTCCCTCTTCAATGTTCTCTCCTTCCTCTTTTTCCGCGACAGGCTTTCCTATCAAAACGCCCAGCTCAGAAATACTTATTGAGATTTTATCTTACGTGCATAAATCAATCTCTGTATAATCAAGCCATAAATAATGTAGTAATAGATGGTATGATTAGTTATATTGATAACAGCAATATTATGTATTATATGATTTCGTAGTTGCATAACATTTGTTAACATTCAAATAATAAATACAGTATAAAATAATATATATTTTCTGTGTAAATAAAATGAAATTAAACCGAGATTAAAGATTTTTAAAGATCGTTAGAGAGATCTTTTGACATAATAGAAAACCGATTTCTATAATAATTGAAGTACTAATAGTAAGAATTCGTACTTAAAATTGCATAGATTCTCTGCGGGTATACTTGAATAAAATTCATTGGACAACTATACTATGATGTCAAGAAATGGGAATAATTAAACTAAGATCAAACATTTCTGTAACTTTGCCGAATCTCACTGGAAAAAAAAACTGGGTGATAAAAAAGCAATCTCTTCGAAGAATTAACCAGTCGGCGGCTGACGGAGGTTTCCGACCTAATCTTTAATTAAACTTATCTGGATTCCAATATCCGGAATATTAAAAGTTTGGCAGAAGTTGCGGTCGACCGAGTGATGTGTGATTAAATACGGAGTTGATCCCGATAGACTCGCGCAGCTGAATTCATTTTCTCTTTATCGCACCGCCTTCATATCGACGGGCTATCTTCGTTGGATAGTTGACAACGGCGAAGATTGCGAAAGAAAGAGAAAGAGAAAATTATAGGGGCGTAAAAAGCAGCAAAATTCGTGATAAAGATTTTACGACATTTTGAGAGGACACCTATTAAAGAACATCTTTGAGTGGCATTGAACGCTTGCTTGGACCTCTCGATTGGTCGGTGATTCGGACTTTAACTCTTGTTTCAGAGGGTTATACTACGACGAGCGATCGTTACGGTCGATTGCTCTCGACTGAAACTTTATCGAACTATCGGAAGTAATTCGTGTCAAGTTCGCGTAATAATTCGTGTAATAATCGTCCGTATAAGCAATATAAAAATTAATTAATCTTCGTATTCCAGCGGATTCTATATATAGGATAATTCTCTTCTGTGTTAATTGAAGTAAAAGTAATGTCCGCTCAGTAATTATATGAATTATCATCATGCAGAAAATGTTATAATAAATAGATATTAATTAAGTTGAATATTCTCCACGTATTTCGATTTTCAGGAGTATAAAAACTTTAAAATTGCTATTCCTTGTTAATTAGATTTTCATATTTTACTTAATGTTAAAATTCTCTTTTTAAATCAATTTATATAATATCGTATGCTTTATAAAATGTTTCTAATTTTTTGAGAGGAAAATTGCTAACATCTTTCAAAATATAATTTAAATTGTGATGCTATTTACAGATGAAAACTTAATTAAGAATAATACATTTTCACAATGATTTACTGAACAATAATTTACTGAAAGAATAATTTTTTATATTTATAACAATTTATGGACAATTCTTAGTATTTATATTAATAAAACTATATATATATAGTTATTGTTACTAACATTAACAGTAATATAATTATGTAACATATAATTAGAATCACAAATACCAAAAATTATTTTCCCATTGTTATGATAAAGATTTCATTAACTGATATACTCTTTTAAATTGCAAATAAAGAAAATATTCTTCAAAAAACGAAAATTCAAAATATAATTTTCAATAAGCGCGAAGTGTGTCTTTCTACATCGATAACGACTGGTGATACAAAGGCGGACATGTGCAGGCATGAATCATTATTTAATAACGCAGCAGGAACGCCAAATATCGCGAGATGGAGCGTTCGACGAGCCAATAGGCCGTAAAAAAATCGGGATTCTGGCGCACTGTTGTACGGCAACGGCGAATAGCGTTTCACCGCGATGCAGCCGGCGTCGATTATCGACAACCGACGATAATAAATCGCTGCCGGGTGCTTTTCCGTCCCACGACGTGCTGTACGATGCAAGACACGCCGACCGGGCGCGTATCATCAATTATTTCCTGCCGGACGCGTATAAACGCGCGCGCCACGCGCATATCCGCGCGTATTATTCGCGTACGTTGCTCGTTGAGAAGTCGATGAATGCAATTGAGTGGTTTCGCTCTGAACCGAGAGCGAATGAAGGACGACAAAGAAAGAAACGAATTGGCCGATACGACGATCGGAAATGCGAAATAAGTCGAGCGGGACGACGGTGAGAAATTAATACGCTTCGTTGCTGCCGTATTTTCGTTCAACAATCACGGAGCCATTTAGTTCGCACAAATAGCTGGCTACCCGCAAAAAACCGTCGATTAACGAGAACATCAACGACCGATCGAAGCGACCGATTAGTTTCACAGACGCCCCGGGATTTCCGTGAGATTTGTCTGCGTTTTTCGTAGTCGCACTCTCCAAGAATCCAGTTGAACCCAAGTTGTGGTTTAATTGAATGAATCATTTGGAAAAACAAAATGTCGAAATTCCATATTAGAGCAAATAATAGACAATGATTTATAGTTAATTATTTAGTAATTCCCATAACAAAGTCAAGAAAATATAATATATTTTAAATACAATAAGAAAGTATAATATTTTTTAAATATATTTGATGTAATTGCTTTTATCTATCCAAGACATTCCTAATTTATTTGTATCATTATTTTATAATTATTATTATATGTATATTATATATATAGCTGAACGAAAAATAATTATTATCAAATATTAATAAATAATTGTTGCTGTAAGAGATATAAAAATGAAAATAATTGATGGATTTACCCTGAAATATATTTTTAGTGCTTCACGCGTTGTTTGTCATTACTAGGTAATAAATAATTATGTTTAAATTAACCTAAATAGGAATTTTAGAAAGTCAATGTTTGATTGTACTTTTCCTATTACATTATAGTAACAATGACATAATTAATGTCCGCTGATTGTTTATGATAATTATAGCAATTTGAAAGGCATCATATTCAATATGTATTATTGCATAGGATTAATAAATTGATATCGACAAAAGCTAATAACATTACACTTAAATTTTCAAAAATGTACTGTATGTATATGAATTTAAAAAATACTTTTGAATTTAAAAAATACTGTATTCATTATTAATTCAAATAATCAGGATTGTCACAAATTTCTATTCTAAAACAAACTTCTCAACCTAAAATTTCATAACGTTTTCTTATTGATTTCGAGATAAAATTTCATGATTCTCTCTTTCTACCTTTCAATTAATATTAAAAAAATTTTTTTTGTCCTAATTTGAAAACCGTAAAATATTTTATTGAGAGATTAAAATAACATTGCAATGCAAATTACTATTAATTTTGTTGGCATTGTTGTTGACATTACTTGTATTTTTAATTGTTAGGTTGGTAGTATATTTGTAGATTTTCTACAAATATTACCAACTCCGTCTACTAATTCGACGTCTAAAAATTCTCGTTAAGAAATAAATTAAACGCAACATTGGCACTTTCATAAATGGTATAATGAGAAAATGAACTTTTGATCTCATCTTGAAAACTATATATGTGTATGATATACATATCTTAACTTCTTTAAAGAATTTTAAGATTTCTCGTTGATCGTTTTCAATTTTTCTGACAATTCCCTGATTTCCTTGATTTCCAAGCAATCTCATTTCGGAACAACCTTAATCATGTCAAGTAATTATGCTTTATTTTCATATACTTTGAAGAGATTATTTGGATATTATGTAGTTATATATTAATTTGTAATCACTATTGCTTTACCAAAATTAAATTTTATATATATATATATATATATATGTATATTTTCAGCAATATAATTAATTTGATTAGATAGATTATATGAAATGAATTTAATCTCATATGGATGTACCACTACAGAAAAGAATATAAACAGAAACGATTTTATTAAAGTATCTAAAATTTTAGGTAGATATATGTTAATTTTAGGTAGATAGATCAAAAAATAATTTTATTGGACTATATACAAAATAATTTTATACGGGTTCAAGTTGGTTGCTAGAATACTAAAATTTTTTGCAGTAGAATACTAAAACTTTTACTCTGCATTATATTTGAGTTTCTTATATAATTATTTTGATGATCCAATAACATTTCCAGATCTATATTAGCAAAATTTTTGAATTATTTCAGCAAAATTGTTCTTTCCGTGTGGAGTTACGTGAAATAATTTATTTAAAAAGATGAAGAATCTGTCAGATAAATAAAATTTGTCGCGAGCAGACGTCGCGCTGATTCAGAAACTTTAATCACAGATCACGGTATTCGGCGATGATATTGCTATTCGTCACGAAAGCGACATGAGCAACGCTATCTTCAACGCAGTTTCGCGGGGCATAAAGGATGCGACCGTAAATCTCAGCGGGAGCTCATTTCGCTGGCGCAACACAATAGTTCAGCAATGCCGTTGGCCAGAAGTGTGCTCAAAAGGTACCCGGGAGTACGGCCATTTTATTGTGATACGATTTACGATTGCTCGGACCGGCTGCTGAGCTTTCTGCATCCCGTGGTACGAATCTTTGGAATTCACTTACGTAGCCTCATGCGGATGGCGATCCGCATCCGCGAGTTTCTTCGTCGCAAAATTTTCGGTTTGCTTTCTTACCTGCAATAAGAAAAATAAACATATTACGTCACGAATAAGGGAAAATATTAAATATATTAGAGCATATGATAAAAAAAATGGAACTTTTTCTGCTAAAAGTGGCAATTTGCTAATGCGTTCTATTTCACTCTTATATATTATATCTGTGCATTTATTTGTAAATTAAAATGAAATGGCAACGTACAAATAAATCACAACTAAAAATTTATTTATAATAATTAAAAAAATATATAAATGTAAAATGATATAATATGAGATTACTAATTTAATTCGAAAAAAAATTATGATAATACAATTAAATTTTTAAAAACATATAAGTATAGATATCATACATTTTAAATTAGTCAAAAATTTGTAAACAAGAGAAACTTTTAAAATTTTTCATATTTTTATATAGCTATTTTATTTAAAGTTGAAATATTAGACAGTTGATGAAGATAATAAAATTTAAAAAATGTATAACTAAATTGTTCAGTTTTCCATAAAATATTAAAATAAATTAGATATGAAATAGAAAATGAATACCTTGTTATTACTGTATATTATCATTTATAATATGCCAGTCGTATAATAGGATGTGACATTCACTAATATGCACATAGAAAACCTTTTCAATATTCCGCATAAATTCAAGTTTCTACCGACCATTTCCATTATGGATAAATTATACAAACTCGTCAGAAAAATAGCTTATCGAATGCTGGTATATAAAATACTAACTCAATAAATGCTATAATTTCGCATTAATCTTAAAATTAAATTTATTATTAAAAAATATTAACGACACGTATAATTTTCTTTTGCAGCTGTAATTATAATGAATATTCGCAGATATATTTCAATAATAATTATCAATATACTAAACACAAGAAACGCTAATTTGCTGGTTCAAAAGCACTCGCTTACGTAAGCGAGTACTCTGCTTTCCAGAATCTCTTTAATTATACTAGAAACCTTTAGCAAATGCTCGTACAGCCGTCATCCATATTTCTCTGCAACGGCGGCTACCATTTCGTACCGTTGCTATACGGTCGCTAGTTACGAGTCTTTTTTTCTTTCTCGCCGATCTCCGCAACGATGGCACGCAACGAAAATGTCTACGTAATTACGCAATACGAGGAAGACGGAGTGCAAGAGAAATAGGGTATAAGATACAGTTAGAGCGAAGAAAATTTATTACACATTCCAAGTTCTCTTGAGAACATTGCATATAGTATACGCAAATAAAAAAGATAATAAACTAACAATAAGTATCAAAATTAAATCAATAAAATAAAATAAAAAGTAATTAAATATATATAAAAATATATATATTAAATATATATAAATATAAAAATGAAAAATAAGTTAATTTCGACAAATACGTAAGAAAAAAGAAAATTTGTGTAGAAAATTATTTGCGTCAAATTAACATTGAAATTAAGAGAAATGAATAAATATTTAACAAAAAAGAAGAAAATAAAAAAATCATTAAGTAAATACAAATGTAAAAAATTAAAAGAAAATATTTCAATGAATATTGAAAAAATAGAAAGTTTGTGCAGAAAATCGTTTGTGTCAATTTCAATATTGAAATTAAGCAAAGTAAATCAATACATTTAATACAAAATAAAGGAGAAAATAAAGAACATTATCCACAAAGCTATTGGTAAGATAAATATAGCTTCGACGGATTTATCACGATCAACTCTGTCGAAATAATTAAACATGACAATGAAAAGAGAGCAAGAAAGAGAAGAAGAAAGAGGAACTACGAGAATTGCAATTAACTCGAAACCTCGCTCACGTTCCTGGCAATTCAGTAGTTAATCACCTAGGAAGTTATTCGGCATTGAGGGTCTATGTCACATCCAATCCTCCCCCCCCTCCCCACGTATCACTACACTGAATGGCGGACCCTTCCGTCGTCTCTTTCTGCCTCTCGCATTCGCCCTGATAGCGCTTCATTAGGATAGCATTCATAAACATTACATGTGACGCACCTACAATCGTTATTGATAATTACCGCACACGCGACTAATTAAAACGCTACTCTTCCGCTTTTCTTTCTCTATCACCCTTCATACATTTTTCTTCGGATTTTCACCTCTCCATTCTGGCGTCCGCCGCAGCACTTCGTTAATTTTTATCACTTTGTAATTTGATATCCAAATGCAGTAAAATTAGTGAGTTTTGTGATCTTTGAAAATTCTTTCGAGAAATTTCAAATTCAAGAAAAGGAAGTACGTTTTTTTAGGGGAATTTGAAAAATTTACAATACATAGTTTAAAGCATAAGCAAATAAATGGGAGTATTTTTACATTTTTTTATTGATATTAGAGCACAAATGTAATATCATAGAATGGCGTTAGCTAATAGCGAACGATAGATGCCCGTTTTCATTGTAAGCGAAAGATTTATTGTGACGGCCCGGCGGCGAGTTATCACCTTGCAACACGAAAGTGTGGATAATCGCACCAGACGCTGATGGAAACCTGTTCACGACTTTTACTTGCCCGACGATCATCCGATACGCGATCACGAAATTGCGAAGAACTCCGTAATTGCAGCTTTTACAGAGTTTTCAACATAATCGAACTCTTTTCAGTATATTGAGATGTAACATCATTTGTTTCAGCATATAACCACCGACACGATAGATCAAAAGTCTCACAACAAGGAGAGTTACTTGGCGCTGACTAATATCAGATATTGCTGTATAAAGTATACAATAATATACAATATTAATCATATACAAAATAAGATTTATTTATCAATCTATAAAAATGATTAACAAAATGGAATATAATAAAAATAATAAATAAATAAATTGCGGTAATTATACCAGAATTAATTACCGTCATTCATTCTTTTTCATTTATTAAATCCCGCTAGTCTATTCGGGTCTATTTGACTTAAAATGTAATTAAGTGAAAAAGTGGCACTTCTCTCATTTTAGTTGCAATTCATTTTCTTAATATAATAGACATTTTATTTTAAATTTGATTTGAAAACTTGTTTCTATATTTGATAAAATTCTATATTTGATTTAGATTTTGTGTGTGTTAACGTAAGATCTTTTTTCTGTAGAATTTTTTTATGAGCTTTTTTTTGGAGCTTTTTATTTGTATTGACTCAAATAACGTGATCACAAATTTAAAAACAAACCAGCAGAGGATTAAAAGAGGATCATAAATATAATTAAACGTAATTAAAAAAGAACAAGACATCGAAAATTGCAATATTTTTGCATAAATGTAATATAATTTAAAAAGAATATTATTATAATATACTATCGATTGGTTCGTTTTTGAAGAGCAGTAGTTTGTAAACGTGATAGCAAATACTGCGAATATCTCAGAAATTCTCGAAACTTTCAATTTGTCGAGGCGAGGAGTGCAGAATTCTTTTCTTCAAAAAGCGAAACCCTTCTCGGACGAAACTCTTCGAAAAACTTTAGCCCTTCCACGACTTGGCAATTTCATGGCAACGGACCGCTCCGCTCGCGTGATCGTGCCATAGCGAGAGCACCGTTTCGTGAGCACTAATGGATTAAGGCGGAAAACGCAGTTAAGCTGAAACCAATCCCTTATCTTTCATCTCGTAAGTGTACGGCGGACGAGATGGAACTATAGATCCTTTGTGGAACATCTTTGCCCGAATTTGTTCTTTTTTTCTTTCTTCTGCTATTTAATTTTTTTCACCGCGTGTTTCATCGCATCGCATCGGTGCATTCGTGTCCGGGCGATTTGTTCACGAATGAAACTGCAGTTTACGTTTTCGAAGCTGCGAGCTGCGCATCTCCTGTGCGATATTGAACTGTGACACGCATATGTCTATAACCATAGGTATTGTCTGTATAAACGATTAGTCAATATTGAGAATTATACGCAAACATTGCCTTTAGAAACAAAGTATGTCCTAAAATGCTCAATTATAAGTAAAAAAGCACCACAGTCAAAGCTGGATCTTAGTGCCTAATATAACAATATTTCTATTAATGAATATTTAAATAAAACTTCAAACTGCATACAGATAAGTGCTGTACGTAAGAACTGTTACGCAGAAAGAACAATTTTGCCAGAATACTTAAAAATTTAGCTAGATATAGATTTGAATAATTTTGTTGGAATATTCAAATATATAATAATATAGAACGGCAAAATAATGAGTAATGTTGAACATAATGACAAAAAATTTTGACATTTTAGCAATTAGCTTGTACGTCCTATTATTTGTCTTGATAGTCTAACAAAATCATTTCATTCAAATCTGTATTACTAAATTTTTACTTTAGATACTTTAACAAAATCATTCCTTCCGTGTAAATGTTGAACAGTCATATCCTTGTAAAAAAACAATTGAAAATTTAATTTAGATTATACTGAGAAAAAAATGCTGTTGATCAAAGATTAATCAAAACTTGATTATTGAAATAATAATATTTATGTTAATAAAAATATACATGAATTAATTACTTATGTTAGTGACAACCCGTAATGTAGACTTTAACTGAATCAACAGCATTTTTTTCTCAGTGTAGTCTAAATTAAATTTTCAATTATTGTTTTGCACAAGGATATGACTATTCAACATTTACATGGAAGGAATGATTTCGTTAAAGTTAAAAGTTTTGTTTTATTAAAAATGTAATTAATACAGATTTGAATAAAATGATTTTATTAGACCATCAAGACAAATAATTGCATAGGATGTACAAGCTGGTTGCTAAAATGTCAAAATTTTTTAAATAGAAATTTTACTTCAATAATGTATATTTTTACTTCATCCTGTGTTTATAAAGTAATATAATGTAACAGTAATAAATTACATAATACTTTGATGTACATAAAATCACGCAACTATGTTAAAAGAAAACGGTGGCAACCCGACAATTGTCGATAAGAAAAAAATGAAGAAATCCCGAGCTTAATTAATGATCGTGAGTAAGAAATTAGCGATTTGTCGTCGATTCAACGTTTCGCGGGTCTTCTCTCCGTGCCTTTGATTGAAGCCATTGAAAACTTGTCTTTGATATTGCGGCGACGACGGCGACGGCGACGACGGTGTCGCGACTATGGCGACGGCCGCAACGACGTAAGTTACACGGATCGATGACGCCCGAGACGTCGAGTTTAACGATTCATAATGACGAAAGTAATCGCGTTATTTCTGCTTCGTTAAAGGTATACTCTCCTAAAGTAACGATTGCATATTCGTGCATGTATACGCGACAATAAAGCCACACAATCTGTAAAGCGAAAGCTTATACGCGAGGTGACCGAGCAATCCTTTCTCGAAGGCTTTCATTTTTCCGCAATACGTTTCGGTATTACGCTCGCATTCTTAAAGCGTGGAATGTTGCGCAACACCGAGATTGATTTCTATTATCTTCTTCTTTCTCTATCATTTTCCTGCGTTGCATAAATGTAAGCTTCACAAGCGGCGTGTTTATGCAAGCGTGATTGATACATTTTGTGCAACAGTCAGTGACGAACAGTCTCAGAGTCTCATAGATTTTCCATAAATGCGTTTCAAGCGTCGTAAAAGACTTCTTAACGCATCTTGCCGTGATCCATTTTCGTCAACGTTCTCAACTGCATATGCATCTGCTCTACATATTAAACGCAAAAGTATAATATGAAAAATGAACTCTTGACTAGGTAGGACGCATATATCAGCCCTCTCAATGTTGTGATTTATTGAGCGTGACAAGTTTATTTTAAGACATTTTTATATGATCGGAAATGTATGCTAAATCTGCATCTACCGCAGCAACATGGAAAACGATTCAGCACGTAAACAAATTGAGGAAACTATCCAATCAAAGGATTAATGAAATCAAATCGTTTTAAAAAGCAATAAGAATAATAATCAAATTAAGTGAGAAGAAGCAAGTAAAAATTAACAATATTTTACTTATATAAATTAATAAAATTAATTAAAATTTAATTAAATTTAAACTTAAGGCGAATTTGATTGGAAGCATTAATGCGCATTAAAGCCGTTGCACACTAACTTAGTTTGAGTATAAAAATGAAATGTAAATATTTCGAATTACGAAATATATATTTTACCTAATAGTACAATAAAATGTATTGAGTATTTCACGATTTAATCGATTTCTATGTTTATTTATAAATATATTTTTACTTATTTATTTTGTATACTATGGCTTTAATGTGCATCAGATGTGCGAACTGAGTGCGTCCAATTGATAACGTTATCATCATCAATTATATGGTAGAAATAATAAATTAATAAATGAAGGCATTAAAAAACAAAGAAAATGAAGGATTAAATTGTGTTTTTAAAAATTCATTCAATCACTTTGTGAATTATTATACAATTACAAACTGTTACCTTGTAATAATCCTTTCTGATGAGAATATATCATCACTAATGCAACTGAGCATTGTATGCTAATAAAATTGTATGCTAATTAACAGCCCCAAGGGTGAGAAAAAGTGTCTTCATATAAATGATAATTTTTTCTAAATAACGTCTTGAAGCAGAAAATAATGTGTCAATAAGAAATAAATTGCATTAAAAAAAATTGCCAGGAAATATTGTTATAATAACATATATTAACAATAATGCATTGAAAAATAAAACAATAAATTTATATACTTATCCAAAAAAATATGACTATATTTGTTACTTTTGAAAAGCGTATATGATAAAATCGCGAATGCAGCATGATACATTGCCGCACAGCGCTTTCTCCCGTTTGAATTCAGACGATCTAGACAATTCCCCTATTGTGATTTAAAGGACGCCGCAACTTTCGAATCGCGACCATTTTCCCGAACGACGTGATGCACACGTTCGCGACAAGAAGGAGCCACTTTGAAAAACAAATTCACGCAGGCTCATCCGCTTGCAAATTCGCGCCTTTATCGCGGGATATTGCATGAAGTACATACACACACACACACACACACACACACACACACACACACACACACACACACACACACACACACACACACACACACACACACACACGCACACACGCACACC
>Ga0157364_1004603_pt1 | contig 13812 bp, 7 predicted proteins | sample AttsexASBM2_FD_111476 | JGI IMG/M metagenome (GOLD analysis project Ga0157364, IMG submission 111476) | Fungus gardens microbial communities from leaf cutter ant in Ribeirão Preto, State of São Paulo, Brazil - Atta sexdens ASBM2 | ecosystem: Host-associated > Fungi > Mycelium > Unclassified ... | reverse complement strand
AGATAATCGCGTGAAAGCTCCGCTCTCGGAGCGACGGATTGGAGCATATTTTGCAGACCACGACGTTCTCATTGTCCGAGCGACGCGATGTGATTTTGACTTCGACTTCGACGACGACGCGACACGTCACGATACGCGGAACCGAGCGGGATCCGCGTGGCGCTTCCGGGCGCAAGAATAGACATGTTGATCACCAGCACGCATACGTTTTCCTCGTGTGCACTGAGAAACTGATGCGCGGCTAGCCGCGGCACGCGGCTGTCCGAGAACATTCACAGAAACCTCACAGGACTCGCTGCTTGTCTCCGTCGCTGCGCGTTTCCACCAGACGCGAATGCGACGATCTCGGCGACAATAACAATGTCAACGACGACGACGGTGGTGGCGGCGATGGTGATGACGTTAAAAACTCGCGGCGCATCGTCCTCACAGAGCGTTTCCGTTCGTTTCGATAAAACGCCGTCGTCGGTCTAATCTGCACGCGTAACGGTTTGCCCGGTTATATCGTGGATGACGATAATCACAAATCCGGTTTACAATCGTCCGGCAGGAAAACAACGACGGCGATGACGATCCCTCTGATCGCGACGCGCGCGAGAATCGATCTGCGGCACCCGGTGGAGCCGCGTAAACACGGCGCGGGTAACCGGTGAGTTCGAAAATTCAAATCCGCCGCGCCGCGTCCCGCCACTACGGCCGACTGATCGACGTCGACCTAACCTCAACCACGGCTGCAGTGTCCGCGACCAGTACCTCGACTGGCGACCGGTATCACCCCCGTGCTGTGTAACGCACTCGCGTTAAGAGTCAGGTGAATGAAAGAGCGAGAGAGATAGACAAACAGACGGTAAATGAGAGAGAGAGGGGAGGGGGAAAGAGCGAGATAGAGAATATGATAGAACAGGAGTACGAGCGGACGAAACGAGAAAGAGAGACAGAGAGGGAGAGAGAGAGGATGCCGCCAGGCCCCGTGCGAGCAACCTCGTGGACATGCGAGTGCAGACTGATTGGAGCGTGGAGTGTGAGGGTACTTACCCACGAGTCGTGGGATCGGTGGCGGTGGCGGAGGCGAGGTAGAGGCGTGGAGGCACCGACCGGCGGCGGCGGCGGCGGCGGCAGCGTGCGCGTGTGTTTTCAGCCGCCATGACTGGCGCCACCGTAGCGACTACTGCCCGTTCGACGTCCCTCGCGCATGCGCGACTTGCGCAGTCGCGCGCCGCGCAGCCACGCGCGACGCTTCCCGCAGCTCTCAATTGCGCACCGAACGCGCAGCCAGCAACATCGTTGATCTTTATGTCCGACGACTCCCGCGAACGCGCGCTCCGATTTGGATGGTGTTTTCACACGTTCTCTCGTGATATGTCACTTGAATCCTTTCTTCTTGATCGATACTCCACGACTTTTCCTCTTTTTCGTTCGCCTCCTTCTCGAAAATTTTAACATGTGCTTGGCAGGAATTCAATGAAGCGTTTAGTCGTATTCTGGCTGTGTGGAATTGGCACTAATTTCGAATATATTAGCAGTGAACACTAAATATAAATTGCACAAGAAAATTAGAATCGGATAGTCGTATTTGATTTCGAAAGTACCATGCAAATTTTCACTTTAATCCGTGTATTAAAAAATGTGGAATGCGTGCAATTACGATTTTATTCAATTAAAGCTGTTAGAAAGATTATCGATTCACGTTGTGAAAACATTCATAGTGCGACTACACACATTATTTTTAGATTTTGTATTTCATTTTATGCGGATTTTGAAGTATTAAAAACTTTTTAATTGTTTATTGTATTGTAACCTGTTTTTAAATTGATTGATGTTCTGGTTATATTAATACATTTCACTAACTACTTTGTACTAACAATTATTATTTCATATTTCAAAATCAAATAGTGTTATATGCATTATTGTTTATTAATTTGTTTTTTTTATTAAAAAGAATATCATATACCTACCTTCGATACAAAGTTATAATTTATAAAGACTTTCTGTATTCCAAGATTTTATTAGTCTACGATTTTGATTTGAATCAGATGTATGTAAGAATAAAATGCACAGATGAAAACATAATGGGGAAAAAGGCAGAGAGAAGGTCACATCAATAATCTGAAAATAAAACAAAATAACATTAACTTTAAAATATACAATTTTTTAATACATATTTCGTAAAAATTTTGCAAAAGAATATATAAATGTTAATTTAAAGTGATACAACACTTCAAGAATCACAAACAATTAGCTTTATTAGGTTATTTCCAAAGAAAACAATTATCTAAAGAAAAGCCGAGATATATTTAGCCGATATTTAAAGAGTTATCAGAAATAATTAATTTGCTATTAATTAATTTACGATCCAATTCTTAAAAAATTATTAAATATATATACGATGGTGAAACCTTTTCGAGTTTCGTGCATATAATTAATTAATTTAATTGTCCTATCTAATATTACTGAATGCGCGCGGCTTCAGGATTCATATTTCCAAACTATGAATTGCATTTGTAAAACAACTACCAATAATTAATCAGTAAACTAATAATCATAACAATACTTGAGCTATTAATAATATTCATTAATTAATACAAAAAAATATCGCTATCAATCATTTCCATATTAGTCAATTGAAACTCAAAATTTCTTTCTTCGATTTTTAATAACTTGATAACCTGAATACGACATCTAGTGGTAGATGAAGAAGTTAGAAAGAAAATTTAATTACCCAATCAATCAATTTTAAAGAATATTTTAATAAAGATCGAAAAATTAACAAATTCCAGATGAATTATTGTTAAAAATATAAATTAAAGAGACACTCAAACGATTTCTCACTATGATGTAGAAATATATTATTTACCAATTTTTCACAGCATTCCTTTTCGAATAGTTACAAATATCTTATTCACTATTCTATGAAAATTTTCTTGACTATATAAACAGCCTTTATCAATGCTCTAATCTAAAAAATAATCTACTGATTCTCAGACCGACAGAGAAACGTGAAATAACACTCGTGGCGCTCTCTGTGATCAAAAAATAATACTCTGTTTCTATAAATAATCCGTGGTTTATTATAATCTCTAATTTAATAGAGATTATAATAAGAGATTTTAATACAAGCTTTAAAATTTGTTGGATGTTTTTTATACAGTACACTACACTAGAACTCTCTTGATTTTGCTAAATGTCAAACTAAATGCTAAATGTATACTTATCTTTAGATTCCAAAAGTGTACACTAGTTCAGCCACTGAAAACAGATCCCATGTATATCTACATATACGTTTAACTAAAAAATAATTTGAAAAATTAATTTAGTTTTTTAAAATATGTAAGACAAAGCTCTCTATTAAACTTTATAGAGCTTTATATATATGTGTGTGTGTGTGTGTGTGTGTGTGTGTGTGTGTATATCGTTAGATTTAACAATAATAAATTATATAAAAATCATCTATTGACATGGAAGTTTGCGTGACTGTCAAAATTTCGACAATTTATAAATTTCATTTCAGATATATATATATGCATGAATAACAAATATTTTTATTTCTTCTGTTATCTGCATTAATATTTATGTCTGATGATTATCCATGCAGATAACAATTAGAGAAAAATGTAGTAATACATTGTATATGATATTGTTGCGGGATAAATATATATGGTTACTTATAAAACACTTGTACAATGACATATCAAATTTAACATTTGCATTTTAAACAAATTGTATACATCAATAAGTTAAAACATCAAATATGTACGTTCTTTATTTACCGGCTTATCAATAAATCCTAAACATTAAAGTTTTTCAGAAAAAATTTTATATCATTCGTACTGAAAACTGTTAAAAACAAGAAATATTATTTACATATAAATGCATCATGGTAGCCAATGTAATATATTGTTAACAAACTTCGTCGTTAATAACATATTTTAATATATTATTTATATATACATTACAATTTATATTTAAAACTTTGGAATCTTCAGAAATTGTATCCTAAAAATTTTCTGGATACAAAATATTTCTGAATTAACTTAAATCTACATATAATAATTATATTTTTATATATAATAAGAGAATATTTTTATATTATTATTTTTCTATTAACAGAAATTAAAAGAAAAAATTTATGAAATATTTTTTAAAATTTGTAAATAGTATCATAAAAAAGAAATTATTTTTAGTTATTCATACATAATTAGCAATAGCAAAAATCTCTCATCTCGGAAATTAGATATTGATTTTCGAAATTATATTAATACAATGTTCGGCAACAAGTGAAAACTTAAAAAAGTAATTCTAGATAAAATAAGATAAAAATCGATAACAAAATTGTTTTGTTTTTTAATGTAAGTATTTAAATATTCACATAAAATCTTTAAAGTGCATGAATATTTAAATTAAATATAATACATAAATGAAACATTTATAGTTAAAGAATAGAGCTGAATTCGTAATTTTACTTTTTTTATTTTCTTATATCTATTGCCAAACATTCCGTATATTTAGGCAAAAAGTTAATTGACTGTTAACTTCAAAAGATACCTTGTATAAATATACCTTGATAAAGTGCCGTATAAATTCTATATCATATAATTGAAGTTGAAGAGGGAAAGAAAATGATTGCAACACTGTATACGTGAATATATGAGTAAAACAGAAATATGTTTGTAATAAGATAGTTAGTATATATTACACAATCTATGATCTATCTTCAGTTGTACTGTATATAACTGAATAAGATTGAAGATTATTAAATAGTGCATCCTCATTTTCCTTTTCCGATTCGATTTGTGGTATGGTCTGTATAATGTTTTGTGATAAAAGCCCTTCTTCTATTTCTATGAGCGCAGTCTCAGTTTTCGATTCTTCCAATGAAATATGACTTTCCTCCGATTTTTGCTGAAGAACATTGGTTGGTTTTATGTATTTTTTACGCTTTTCCCTAGGTCGATTTTCATGCACTCGCATATGTCGTCGTAAATCGTATTTACCGATGAATCCCATACCACAATTATCACAATTGAATGGCCTGACTTCAACATGATTGAACATATGCCTCCTCAACGCTGCACTAACTGTAAATGCTTTTCCACATACATTACATATATGAGGCTTCTCACCAGTGTGTAATAATGTGTGATCTCGTAATGTAGCACGTTGATTGAAGCTATAATAATCAGATATGTTTATATTAAATATTATATTCAATGAAATATACAGATATTGTTTCATTAAAAAATTTAATCAAAATTAAAAAAAAATTTATAATACTAAAATATTATTTATATAATAAAGATATTAAAGAACAGTATAATATAATAATATAACAATTAATATATTTATTCTTTTTAAATGATTATGACATACATTTAGAATATTTTGAAATTACGATATTTTGCATTATATCCTATTTCAAATTTTTCCTTTTTATATTAAATATATGTATACAAGTTACAAACCTTTTGCCACAAACTTCGCATGTGTAGCTACGAGGATTCCAATGTATCTTTGAATGGTTCAATAAGTTGCCTCGTTGTGAGAATGACTTATGACAAACGTCACACTTGAACGGTTTTTCACCAGTATGTACCCGTATATGCGTTTGGAGTGTACGATTATTAGGAAAACGTTTGTCACAGTAACTGCACGGATATTTAGGCAAATGAAGACCCTGCGGATCCAAATGGCTGATCAGATGTCGTTTATAATTGCCTTTGTGATTAAATATACGCGAACATTGACTGCAAGCATAGGGTGCGACGAGATCATGTGTTGTCGCATGGTTGTCTAATTCTGATTTTGATTTAAAGCGGCAACCACATTTCAGGCAGCGGTGTCGCGAAAAGTTGGGATGGCATGCCATGTGTCTCTTCAGATATCTCTTTCTGTTATATGCCTTTTTACAAAGAAAGCAGGAATATGGAAACTCGCCAGTATGCGTTTTCACGTGTGTTCGCAATTCTCGACGACTTTTGCAGTCCTTTTCACACACCATGCAAAAAAACGGACCGTTGGAAGGGACATGATTTTCGACAGTATGCAATAATACACTAGTCAGTTGATTATAATTCTGTAAACATAACGTGCATTGATATTCAATTCCATTTTCTCGTTTAAATTCCTTTATCCGTATAATTGCATCGCTTAAACTGCCTAATATATTGTCTTTATCATCAACAAAGTAGTCAGAATCAGATCCATCATTGTTTTCTATGAATTCAATATTAGAACTACTCTCATTGAGCTTTGTTTCTTTATCTCTGTTTTGTATCATCTCGTTATATTCTTTTTGTTTCTCAACTTGTATTACTGATGTTACGTCTTGTTGTTCCAAATAGGTACATTTATTCTTTTTAGATTCTACAGGAGTGGAAACGCATATTTTGCTTGAGGCTTCTTCATTTTCTTCAGCCAAGATTTCCACTTCAGAAATAAATGTACCATTGCCTATTTCTTCTTGTTCCGGATCAAGTGTTAATGTGTTCTCGACTGACATCGACTCAATCGTAGATTTTGGTATATACATAATTGCGACATTTTCTGCAAACATTTTTGAAATATCTTCAGGTAACTCAGTCTTCATCAACTGGGCACCTATTTGATCCTCGTTAGTTTCAATATTATAATAAACATCATTCAATTGTGAGTTCTCTTTGTCTCCATTATCTTTAACCAATTGAGATACATCAATTTCATATTGTTGTTGATCCATATCTGTTATTTTAATGTTTACAAACTCAAAAGTACGATCAGACTTTACATCGCCTGATATATTTAATTCCAAAAATTCATCTTTCTGTATATTACTTTTTTCTTTCTTAACATTTAACTGTTCTGCCTAAATAAAAAGCAACGTTATAATAACATCAAAAAAATACCCTTTAGATAATTTTATATCTTTTAAATACTTATTTATAGATTAATTCTTTATGATTGATAATAAATTATTCAATGTTTATAGAGTATTTAAATTTACTATTTAAATTTATTTAGATTTAAAATTTACTTGTGTAATGCGTATTCAATATATAAACTTAAATTAATATTATTTTTATTTTATAAACTATACCTTCACAATGTTCATTTTAGTTTCTTGCATCATTCTAAATTTCTTGTCTGATTCTTGCACTTGTAGTCTAAAGTCATATAAAGCATTCGTTCGATATGCACACTTTGGACAGAGCATGTTAGGCAGTCCATCAAATTGATCAATCTGTTGAAAAAAATATTATTAACAAATATTATTAAAAAAATATTATTAAGAATACATATTAAGAATATATAGAAATATATATAGAAATATATAGAATATATGTATAGAAATATTCAAATCTGCAGAAGAAACATTAGGAGATACAAGAAAATATAAGAAAGACCAAGAGTATGAAGAATTGGAAACGCTGCTTTCAGAAAAACTTATTATAAATATATGAGCTTCAAAAATGAATAAGACAGAAAATGTAATGAAACCAAACGAGCAATAAAAGCTACCAATAAAGCGGAGACAAATACATAAGCCAGATTGAATATGTGTACATGGAAGACAATTAGTAGCGTATAAGGTAATGAAACATATAAATAATATTATTATAGTTAAATAGAATAAATCACAGAGAGACTCTGCAAAGCTGAACATCATTAACAAAGAAATGGGAAATGCACTATACACGGTTATAGTACAACCTAAATATAACAGACGATATAAAAAAGAATGAATTATAAAGCAATAGATTCTATCACACTAGAAAAACTGAATGACAAATTAAAAGCCACTAAGAAATAGAAAAGCAAGCACTGACAATATAAACTCCGAACTTATCAAATATGGAAGTTTAATGTTAAAATTGAGAATCGTACATCTCCTAAAATGTACTAAATATGTACCTAAATATGTACTGGAGCCAATCACAGACTTCCAGTGAGTGGAAAACCGCAAATGTCTCTATATACAAGAAAGAGGAGAGTACTGACTCCAATAATTACAGAAGGATTAGGTTAATAAACTTATGTTATGAAATATACTCGAAAAAATAGCACGCAGAGTATAAGCCATCGCGGAAGTCAAATTAAGAAATCAAATAGGAGAAGAACAAAATAATTTCAGAAAAAATCAATAACAGATGCGATACTGACGCTAAAACTAATTATAGAAAAAAGAAGAGAGCAAAACTTAGAGACACAAATCGCATTCATAGACTACACAAAAGCCTTCGACAAAATCTGCAGATCAGAACTATGGGATATCTTAGAAGGAAAAGGCTTCCCAAAATACCTAATTAAGGTAATAAAGAATATGTCATCACGGAACAAATTTAACTATTGATAAGGAGGATTCCAAACACGATATATTCACTAACCAAAGAATAAATCAAGAATGTGGCTTATGCTTATCCCCGATCCTATTCAACATATACATAAACGATATGGTACAAACACAGAGAAAACATATGAAAAAAAGAAAATGATATAAAAATAACAAAAAAAAAATCCTTGACATGATACTGTTCGCCGACAACCAAATAGCTAACACAGAAGACAATCTACAAATAGCTGTCCATCAACTAGACAGGATAGCCAGAGAATATAACTGTGAAATTTTTACATCAAAAATGAAAGTAATGGCATTCAGAGAAAAATATCCTATCCCTTCAAAGATAATAAAACAAAAGAATAGAACAAACTCAAATTTTCAAATACTTAGGATATGACCTATCAAAAAGAAGTTGACATATATCAAAAACTGATTTCATTCCAGAGAATGTGGCATCCGAAAATTAAGGAGCAAGCCCAGAAAAGATACATAATTAAAGTTCTACAAAATAATGGCAGTTCCCATGCTATATGGAAACGAAGCTTGAGTAATAGGAAGGAAGAACATAAACAGAATACAAGCTGTAGAGGTTCTTAAGAGTAGTTAGAGGTTACATGAAACTAAATAAAATAAAAAATGAAAACATAAGAAACTGGAAATTTTTGCATCAAAGATAAAAAGATGAAATATAAGAGAAAGTGGCAACTCCATGGAGCAGATGGATGAAAGCCAACTTCCTAAATTAGCATTAGGCTATAAATCACAAGGCAATATAGACATAGAAAGACCAAAAACATGACATATTGAAGTGGAACATGTCATTCCGGCCTAAATCATGTACGATGATGATGATAATGATAAACATATTAAGAATTACGTATACTAATAACAATTTAAAATCAAACTGAAAGAATAAAGAAGAGAGATTAAAAATAAAGATTCTATTTTTAGTACACAGTTTGGAGAATTGGATACATAAAAAGAATTGGATATATAAATTCACATTAAAATATTTAAAATCTTTGACTGAAAATAGGAATTCTCTTTTTTAATACTATAGTAAACCTAGTAATGCCCCCTATGCTAAACCAAGTAAAATTCTTTTCTAAAAAAAAATTACTTAATTACCTATAAGGATATAAGCAATCATTTTTTTTAGAAAGTCGATATAAAGAAGCTGCAGCAGATCTCAATTAATGCTTGCAAAACAACTATTGTAACATTAAATTATTAATCATGATAAGGAAGAAAATCTTCTGTACTAGATGTTAATATATCTATTTGTGTTGCTTGCTTTTTACACTCAGTATCTTTGCTTTCTCTTTCTTTATCATTCAAAAAAAAATGTATATATATCATTTTAAATGCATTTTTGGGTAATTTCAAAACACAACACAAACTATTTGAATTTGATATTATCTATATCAAGATCATAGTCAGGCTGGGTCTCAAGATCTACTTGTTTGTTGAAAGGTTAGTTATGAAAATTCCGTTTACCTTGATAGATGTAATCTGCGCGAGCTTGTATGGCAAGTTGATCTCGCTAACGTTATCATCATACATGGGCAGCATTTTGCAGCCTTCCTTCATGCACGCGCGACATTTATACATGTAGGAATCAATCTCCGAATTCGCGCTTTCCGACATGATGATATTAAAACAATGGTCCTTGAAAAAAACAAGGCAACGATAGCGGCGATTCCGACATATTATTGACGAATTATCAAGCGAACATATAAATGTAATAAATATAGCTAACTGTATTTAATTGCTTCTCTCACGATTATCCACAGCCAGAAGGCACAGCTGAGTTAGGTTGACATTACTAGGCACTGTAAGCAGTGGACACGACAGCAGTGGATGACACCAGATACAGCGTCCACCACGCCTATGATCTTGATTCGTGATACGGTTGAGTTAAAGTAAAATATACGTTATCTAAAGACTTTTTAGAAATATTTATTCCTTTATCCCTCTTCGTCTTGAGATCCCGAATTAATCAATTACACGCTTGCACAAGAGCACTATAGGAACTAGAGCAGGAACTGGAACGACAATCCATGTAATAATTCCAGATTGAAGCAGAGAAAAACCTGAGAGAGGACATGACGATCCAACACCTGTAACCGCAAAATACTGCCGCACACTACTGCCCCCTGACAAAGTGAATGTAAATTACACAGCAATGTCCACTTTTCTTAGGGTATATCCATTTTTCAAGGCTGGAGATGATAAATCGATGTATCCTAAGGACGTGGCTATGTAGTTTACATCCACTTTGTCAGAGGGCAGAATTTTGCAGTTACAGGTTTTGAGCCTCATGTCCTCTTTCAGATTTCTCTCTGCTTCGACTCGCAAAAGAGGTGTGGTTTGGGCATACCATGGTTGTGTTCCAAAATTGACTGCCAGCACTGAAAATCTATATTGCACATAACGTAAATTTTCAATGTTGGCAGTAAATTTGGAACACAGCCCATGTCAATGGCTGTGATCAAATGCCCGTATTCATAATCAGACCTTGTACTTAAGACTTAAATTTATCTTTAGATGTTCAGCAGCCAATGAAATAATTCGTACAGTATCTAAAGATAAATTTAAGGAAGCCTTAAATTTATATAAGACTTGATTATGAATACGAGTAATAGTCTCGCTATAAATGCTTTGATGGATCAATTAGAAGAAAGAATTTTACAAACTAATCAATTAAAAAACGCTTCAAAACGTTTGCAACATCGCGTTGACCATACTCAATCCCTTCTTCCATGATCTCTGTCTCACTTTAACCAGAGAGAAATCCTCTGGTTAATCAATGAACGAAACTTCGCTCGTTACCAAGATTGGGTTTGACAAAAATAATCATTTTTAAATCATTGTCAAATAAAATGATTTAAAAACAAGCAAAAAAAGGTTAATTTTACACAAGTAAAAAATAATATTTACCGCAAAGTTGCTCCACTGATGCATGATGTCTCTCCCGAAACCTCCTTCTCCTCTCAGAATATGATTAACATCTCGCACTTGCGTAAAACACTCGCGAATAATAAAATCGCGCGCGGATTATAACTTGAGTCCGATAACTTGAACGGCACTCCCAAAACGCGCGACGCGACGAACCGGCTGTGATTTGTTCATTTTCAAGTAAATCGGCGTATAATAGCTTCCTAATTGGATTTTTATACGAAGAGAACGATTTTACTCAAGTATCTAAAAATTTATCTAGAAATATCATTATAGATTCGAACATTTTTTAGATATTTGAGAAAAACTGTTATTTTCGTATAAATCCTGTGGATTCTGAGCCCTTTCATTACATCAAAGTCGTACCCGTGAGAGAGGAAAGATAATCTGAAAAATATAATATATAGTTATCATCTATATTACTATGCAATCGATTAACTTTTAGAAATGAATACCAAGTCTGCAATTCGTTATCATCGCGAAATAAAGTCAGAGCAGATAAAAGGGCTGAATATTTTTATTTATACAGATTTATAGATGTCTGTAAGATATAATTAAAATCTAGAATGAAATAGGCTAGAAATTAAAAAAAGAGAAATGTTTCTTTTATTATTGATAAATAGCTCCAAAGTAACGGTTAATTTTTAAACAGATCGTATAACGAAAGGTGCACAAACAAAAAATTAATTAAATTATTAAACTGTATTAATTGTGAAAGCAAGAATGTGATTTTTTTGCACGAGAGTATTCATATTATCATTGCTTTTTTATAACTCGTTTAATACCATTCGTACAGATAAGTAGCCGTGTTGCGTGCCATTTTTCTTTAATTTTTTTTTTTTAAATATAATCGCGAAAAATGCTAGATGTAATACGAAAGTTGTATTTTATTCACATAATACGATTCCTAATATAATTAATTATTCATAAAGTTTCGTATTATGTTTAGCATTTTTCGCAATTACGTTTCAAAAAGGAATGTAAAAAAGAGCGGCACGCGACACGGCTACCTGCTTGTACGAACTTCGGTAAGGGAATGACTGCATAGTAACTACGCGTAAACATGACGCGCCGCTCCGTGTCATTCCGTGCCTTCCCCACTTCGAGCCCGATCATCTAACCGTCGAAATATTAACGTATATTATAAAATTAGTAAAATAATCCACTCGTTTTATTACGTTTTAATATTCTTCGATGAACATTACACGATACTTTATTATACGATTTTACATTTTAATTCTTGAATTCATTATGCACATAACTCTATATCTTAAGCCGGTATTCATAGTCAGAATTTATCTAGAAATATCATCTTACAATTTTAAGAAATCACAAATCAAAGAGCCGTATTAGCGTCTTAACACAGTCTTGAAATAAGAACCGATTATACATATCGCTCTTAGATATCTCTAATTTATATATCTGTAAATGTATAAAATAAAATCTATTTATATTTAATATCCATTATTATATTTAATATCCGAATTGTTTTATAATTTAAAAAATGTTTGCATTTATCTTTATTTGAAGAATGTATAACTTATTATTAGTCTTCCTTTGCATGGAAATCATCAAAGAGAGTAATAAATATTGAGATATAACTTAGTACACACCTTTTAATTTTGAACAATATTAATATTCGGGCATTCTTACATAATTAATCAACAATTCACGTTCGTGAATATCTAATTTTCGTAAATTAATGCGCGACACTCGGAACGATCGTGCCACACATCCATCACCCTCCGCGGTCGCCGAGAGAATACCGAAGTGATGACGTAGCAACCACCATGCTCCCCTCTACTCCTCGCTTTTCGCCGTGCGACCTTTCCCTTCGCTTTTTGCTGGGCGCCGTTTAGATTATACCCAACTATTGCGTATGAAAAATATTAACGGTTTATTCGATTATTCGCATTTTGACAAATGGATATATGTGTACATTTCGTACTTTACTTTATGGCATTTCTAGCCGTTGTTAAATCCTGTATTATAATATTTGTGCGGTTCTTGTAAACGTAATCAGTACTTGTGTTTGCGTGCGTGATATTTTTGATATTCCAACATTATGTCTCAATTTTTATTATTTTTTTAAACGATTCATAAATAATTAAATAAAGGTTGATAATATTCTATACATCCTTTATATAAAGATACATGCAAATTTTATTAATATTGCGGAACAATTTGCGCTAAATGTGGAACAACTTTGGCAAAATACTAATTTAATACTAAAAGTATTAAATATCTTGTCAATCATTATTTAATTTTTTCAGCTAAAAAATTAATTTATGACACTATTGCTGTAAATTATTATGTGTTTTAAAAATTCTTGAAATTTACGTATAATGCCAATCATGGCTCGGTAAAATAACTGATAGTTATTTAAAATAATTAAAAAATATAAAATAGATTTGGAAAACTTATTTAAAACACCTAAATAAAAAATAAATCAAAAGTGTAGTTAAAATAATAAATATTGTAGTAAATAACTCTTTTACTTTTTTTATTTAAAATATGTACTTTATCAGTTTTTTACCGATTTT
>Ga0157364_1004602_pt1 | contig 13814 bp, 5 predicted proteins | sample AttsexASBM2_FD_111476 | JGI IMG/M metagenome (GOLD analysis project Ga0157364, IMG submission 111476) | Fungus gardens microbial communities from leaf cutter ant in Ribeirão Preto, State of São Paulo, Brazil - Atta sexdens ASBM2 | ecosystem: Host-associated > Fungi > Mycelium > Unclassified ... | reverse complement strand
ATTATTTTTATTATTTTTATTAACTATATAAATTAAATTTCTATGTTTGAAATTTTTGGAAAGAGTAATCGTGTCTTTCGTCAGTATTGTCAAAAAATATATACATGTATATTTCCTAACAGAGATTATTACGTAATTGATAGCCTGAATCTTGTACTTGATATCCCTCATTGAGAATATTCCTTTGGAATGGATGTAGAATATACGGGTAACATAAGCTACTGTCGACAACACGCCGCAGTGTGCGACGCGGCGAGTACAATTAATCCGAGTGCCAATCGAAGCCATTGATAACAACATTTACGCACCAATTCCCATAATAATCTCAGTGAGTCTTCGTTAAATGAGGTCGCGTCATTCAGCAGTAAAAGGCGAAGGAGTGACGTCGTTTCTCGGCGCCACCAGCTCTCACGCTCGGTTTCTTCCGCAGGGCAAGCCACAACCTTGCTCGCCCCTTTCACTCTTTTTTTCGTGCAATATTTACGCTAAGTCCCGTTCAGCTCCATTCATATCGGCAACGTGACAACACCGACGGCAGCAGGTGTTGTTAGCGCGGTAAATATAAATACAGATCGCACGCTCGTAGATATTACACTCAAGGGCTCTTAACCTGTGGATTATGACCCATGGTCGACACGATCTTTTAATAGAGTGGAATTTCCTCCTACGCATCGGCCGTCGTGATTCAGCATATCACGTCGGTCAGTTGACGTAATGAAAAATGCTGATCCGACCGACTCGTCTCGTGAGACTAAAGGCAGCAGCACAGATTTCTGCATAACGCATAGTGCATAGAGCATAGATGAATCGTAGCGTTTTCGAATGCAATGGGTTTATACCCAATCTAGATTAACTCATGTTTGACCCGAAAGTATCATGACTTCGTCCAATCAGAAATCAAAGTAAAGCATGTGACGTCATCGATCCGATCTAGGTCAGGTTAAAACCCACTGCATTCGAAAACGCCATCAGAATCCTTTCTTTCCTCTCATTTCATGAAAAAGAACAGTTTTGATTAATTGATTTTGTTATGCATTAAGGCGTCTCCAGATGATATGACCAATGTATACGTCAACTTTGCACGTTCGTTAAATATTGACTACATTCAATAATTATGTATGTTACGTATGTGTATATTTCCTAATGTTGGCATACGTGCAAAAATCTATGCTGCGGCCTTAATTCGCAATTCTTCAGAGTTGAATCCAGTGCAAATCAAAAAGGAACTGTAGATTGATCGTTGATGTTTTAGAATTAAGATTTTAAGAATAGAGATGTCCAACACCCGATAATATTATTGTAAATTATTAAAAAACTCTAAAATCTAAATCGATCGAACGCAATTTTTATGCTTTTGATGTATTAAATATGCTGAAATATGCTTAAAAATATAATATTTCGAGAACTTAATATTTCAAAAAAAGAGGGTATTGGAAATTTGTGCGGTAATTTATGCACAAATCATTTAACATATAACAAATTTAATAATTAATAGTAATGAATAATAATAACTTACATCATTAGCAAACAAATAATAAATATCAAACAAATAACAAAGCTTAAATTATTTGTTAACGATTTATCCAATTATTAAATTTGTTACACATTGAAAGATTTGGATATAAATTACCACGCAGACTCAATTTTATTGACTTTTTTTTACTCTTTCCTTATTATTTTTTAAATACTGAAAGTCCTCGATCTATTTTTATTTAATGCCTACTATATTGCTAATATCTATTACATCTACTATATTATACTTAGACTCAGACATGTTTAAAGAGGAATTGATAAGTGCTCAGAGTTGGTATGCTCAGAATATTAAAAAAAATTTATTTTAGTTATATTTTTTTACTAGTAAGTATATTATGTTATAATAAAATTTATATTAGTTACTCTTATAGATAGAGATATTTAAAAATGTTGAATTTTACTTCTGGGCAAGTCTTTAATTTTCCTTTTTCAAGATTTTAAAAAAAGTATACCTGAATAGTGCTGTGGCGATACAATTTATCTACTTAAAGTAACTGAAAACTGTTTCTGCACGCTTCGCCGAGTGATTTAATCGACTAAAAATTAGTGCTGATTAAATTCGAGGACAAAAGATGATTAAGATTTGCCTGTGACTAGACAGAAAACGACTAAAAATTCTGGGGACTTCTTAGGACTGTACTGGTAGATAAAAAAGTTCAAAGCTCTGTCTAACTGAAATCACGTCATTGACCGGAGAAAGAAGCCATGCTGCCGCTTCTGCCATGACGCATTCACGGTGCATGCACGCGTGTGCGTGCATATGTCCCACGCGTGTATGAGAGTACTTCATGACGCAGACGTCGCGCCGGATTGTATGGTTCCCTCGCCTAAGTGTGGGCGAAGTAAGTAATGAGAAAGAGCCAGCATGTGGATAGATATACCACGTGCAAAGTAACTCCACAACGTATATTTTTACAACCTTCTAAAAAGGTTATTCAGCTGAAACCACGTCGTGAGAGCAACGCATATAAAATTTTTTAACTCTAATCAGTCCAGTAAACTCAAACATCTCTTTTTCAATTATGTAAAAAATTGTTTATAACAAATAATTTTACAACCTCACATAATTTTAAGTCATAATCTTTGGATTTTGATCTTCTAAATGAAAAAAGAAATCATTTAATTACGTTAAGTTTAAACAAAGAATTATTAACATTAGTTAATATTAATCTAAAATTCAAGAATTCCAGTTAAGGAAATTTCAAACTGAATACGGATTAGAGTTAACATTAAATTAATTTCTTTTCGACAAAATAACTCATTTCCTCTTCTACACTTTTCGTTCTACAGGAATGAGAAAAAATAAGCCTCTATATAAATAATAGTTTCTAAATAGTTCATTTTAATGATTCACATCATGATAATTCACAGAAATAAATCCGCGGCAGTGGAGGCTGTTTGTCCGCAGTTCGCAGTTTACAATCGAATTACGAGAGAATGTGACAAGGACAATGCGTCCGTTCTTATTTTGCGTGGATCGTTAAATCGTAACGGCTTTCCGCACTGTCACGACGTTTACGGCTAAATTTACACGACGGTATTGGATTACCGTGTTAATTAATGACACTGTAAAAAAATGCACACAGTGCAGCAACGCCGACATTCACTCCGGTAATTCGCTTTTACTCGCTCTATTATCTGCAATTTATTAAGTACCCGGACGCGTCGCGTATAAAATTTTTACGCGTGTTTATAACGCCAATAATTGAAATTTAAAGCACCGGATCAAAAGATCGTGATTTTGCCATTCTTGTTGTGCGAAAATTTATTCGCTCGTAAGAGAAGTTCAACGAATGGCAACGCGCGACTTTGCGATCGCCATGAATTCCGGATAGGTGTAGAAAAAAAATGTAGGCTAATGAGAGTTAGGCGTCGTTTCGCAACTTTCCGTTCGCGCAATTTAATTACGGCCACGTGGAAGAAATTAATGAAGTAAATAACCGCCGGTTTCATACATTATTCAGCCGAGTTAGAAACCTCGCACGCCCGATTTACGAACTTTTCCCTCCCGTTCCCACCCAGAAAAGTTCTCACGACTGCATACATCGTTGAACTCGGCGATCGGTTTACCACCTGGGTGAGATGCCATGCACCGACCACCCATGCAAATCGCTCCGAAATTTCGAGCGCACGGGAAGAAAACACGAAATTCCATTCGGTATATTCTCAAACTTTCGATTGTCCGCGAGAGTATGAAATTGTTCAAGATGAGATGAGTTCTTATCAAGATGAGTTGAGTTTAATGTTTTTTTTTTTTACATTTCTTCATCCTTCCATCTTTTCAACACTCTGAGTATTTTCTTAGTATTTTCGACTGAAAATACAAATTCAACACTGATGCAATTAAGTCTAAAAGTCGATTTACATATTTTAGTGTTAATAAATAAATTAATCTTTTTACAGTTATGAAGATTATTGTGACAATGAAAAATATATAATTAAAAGGGTTAAATTATTTATTAACGCTGAAAGTATGTGAATTAATCTGTTATATAGAGAGCGCCTTAAGGATCGATCAAAGTTGGAAGTTTCGAATAATATAATATTCTAAGTTCATGAATTTAATTAATCTCAAATGTGACTGTGCGCCGAAACGTTCGGACATTAAGACACAATCAATCTGAGATGCTAATAATCGCGAGCCGAAACGTTCCGACAATCACGAGTATATATAATCCCTCTTTATTTCAAAGAAACTTTTGCGAAAAATATTACTTCAGCCAGAATTCGAATCTCTCGATTTTCTGGGACGAGTGTCAGCTCGACCAGTGAGGCTTTGAAAATATTCTTTGCAATAACTGACATGTATAGTAAATTAATCTGCACTCATAGTTTTCCACTGGAAAAACTAGTGTAATTAAGTGTAAATCGACATATTTTCAGTTAATAAATAATTTATTCTTTCTAAGCTTATGAAGTTCTCTTGACAATGAAAAATATAATGAAGAATTAAAAGGGTTAAATTATTTATTAATACCGAAAAATATGAATCAATTTACACTCAATTGCATTCAGTGCGCGCCACTATTGCATTAATTTCTCCAATGGAAAACATTATGAATCTTTCCGACTTTCATTTTCCTTTTCTCAAATCATCTATGTCAAGATGAGGTAAACCGCTGAGAGCATTACGGTGTACAAATTTGGGGCATTACTGGGCATTTCTGGACATTACTTGGAGAATTGTGTATTATAATAAGCGGAATGAGGTTATGCATTACTAGAGTATTAATGGGCATCACTGGGGCATTATTAGGGCATTAGTAGGCATTGGTGTACACAATTTTGGTCAGCGGTGTATCCCTTGGAGATCGTGATTTAATTTATTATTACTCAATTTATTGTTACTGAATTTTCTCAATTTATTACTACAATAATACTCGACATAATTAATGAATTGATCAATGAATAATAAATTTGCATTGATTAATGAATAAAATCAAATATATAAATAAGAGACAAACATGGAAAATTGGCGAAACAAACAAATTTAGCCACTTTGATATAAAAAAATTGAATTTGCAATCATCGTTGATTTCATGTTAGATGGAAGGTTTAAATGACGTTGTGAACAATTGACGAAGTGAACAAGTATCGCTGAGTGGGTAGGTCCACCGATCATGTCGAACCATGAATCTGATGCGGAAAAAAAAATCGAGCGACGTGACGTATGACATGAGTGTCACTCAAAAACATAATCGATTTTTCTACAACTCTCTAAAAAATTGTGCAAGCGACAGTTCTAATAATGAAGTTGGTGTAAAATTTTGAAAATATTTATAACATATAAGTTGCAAGAATACGAAAAAAAATAGCGATAAACGAATTAAGATACATACGGATTTCATCTTCCCATGCTACTTCAGTAATAAAATAACTTATTTGGACTCTTTAAACTTTTATCCCTTTTTAAAGACTTATTGTGTTCGCATCGTTATTTTATTCATCGTTAAAATTAAAATTTGATATATGCAGAGAGAATGTCGAAAAAATATATCACCATACCTGACATTCCCGACGATTTTGACAGTAACATTTATGAACGCTTTTTATCTCGCTAGAAAAATCATCAACGCCATTGTATTAAATGTCGATCACATTGTTAGTTTAATTTAATGACTCACGTAAAAACTTTTTGCTTTCGTCGCATTTTTAGTATTAAAAATTTGCGACAGAAATAATACGCAACGTGAAAAAAAAAGCAAAAATGCCAAGTAGGAAAATCAAGAAGATTTATAATTAGTTATCGCAAACGATCCTCTCAATATTGCAAAGCAAAATACGTAATAATGCCTTTATGTGTGTAATTTAATTTTCCGTGTAAAAAGAACTGTATTACATATTTAATTACGTAAATCTATTTTTATATGCATGGAAGGAACGGTTTTGTTGAAGTACATTGTTAGATCAATGAACAATCTCTTCAATTAAATATTTTGTTATTTTTAACAACTTGATGTGTGTCGAAGTAAAAATCGATCCTGTGATTTCGAAATAAATAACGTCTGTTTTAAGTATTTGTTAAAAAATGATGAATTAAATTTGAGTCTTTCTCCCTCTCTTTCTCTCTCTTTTTCAAATTTAATAATATCTTTGATTTGAATTAAACAATTTAACTCAAAATATTATTAAATTTGAATTCATATTTTTTTATTAACATTGTTTTATTAACAATATATTAGAAACAGAGTGGCGACTTAAACTGATGATTAAATGATTAAAATGATTAAAAATGATTAATTAAATGTAAATTAAATGTAGATTAAAAATAAAAATAATTCAAATTGAATAATTTGAGATAATAAATTTAGCATTGTATCTAAATATTTTTTTAGTTACATATAAAAAAGAAATTAAAAATAAAATAATCTAATTGGAACAATGTCAAAACTTTTTGCAGCATTGCTTATCATGTTTTCTTTCTAATTATTTTGATGGCATACAACAAAATTATTTTCAGATCTGTATCTAGCTAAATTTTTAAATACTTGAGCAAAATTATTCTTTCCATGTAAAGACTATTTAGTCAAACATTTACAGTGACTGCAACTTTAAGAAGAATAACAGTGCACAAATAATCACAATAATTTTAATAGCCATGAGCTTTTAATTTTTTATTCTTTACGACGAGAGAATATTCTCTTTCTTCTCTTCTCTCAAAAGATTACAAAACCTTTCCAGCGATAAATTTAAAACAAGCATTTTAAATTTTTAGTTATTTAAGTAAAATCGTTCTTTTTGTGTAATATATGTTACTTTTACACGAAAAAAAATTAATAAAAACGTACAAATATGATGGCTCTTAGAGTAAATCTAATAGCAAAAAGATTAAAAAACGTCAAAAAGAACCAACGCGAATATTGGTGCGTTGAATTTAAATTTAAGACGCAACATTATAATTACTAATTGTAATAAATTCAAATTGTGCACCAATATCTACATTGGATTTTTTTGACGTTTATTAATTTTTTCACTTTTACACGGGAAACTAAATAACACACAAGTCACGTATTACACACTTTGCTGCAGGATTCTTAACGACAGGCAATCGGCTGCATTTCATGATACCATGGAGCACGTTTCACAGTCATCGTGCGGTTGCAACGAGCGTTCGTTGCATTGAAATTTCCCGTCGGGCCGCACTCGGTATTATTGTGCACGTTCGTTCATTTAAACGCAACTCTCGCGCGCGCGGTCGTTCCTGCGTGACGGTTCAAGGACACGCAAGTCGTGGCGCATATTCGCGACGTGACGTCGTCGCGTCGCGTCACGTCGCGTCGATTCAATCGGCGCGACGTCTAGGAAGGACGCACAACCGGTATGAAACACTTTACCTGGGACAAGTCGGAGTCGTCACGTATCTTGGCGTCCATCGTCACCTGGCTAGCGTGAATCTTCGCGACGGCGAGCGCCGCGGCGAACAGGAATGCCAGCATCGTCCCTCGTCGCTGCTCCCTCGGGATAGGCACACGAGACAATTTCACCAAAAATCACTCGCGGATCAACGTTCACCACGCGGACGATCCTTCGGATGATCTATCGCCGTATGATCGATCACCGATGGATCATCGACAAGAACGAGAAGTCAACCGCGCCACTAATTACCCACGTTTCACGAGGCCGCTTCAAAACGTTCGCGGACCGGAAGTTCTCCACGGACGGACACCGTAATCGAACTGAAGATTAATTTATTCGCACACGGATAATTACATGGAGTGTCGATTGATGAGCGAGCGCGAGATCGCGCTATCGTCTCTCTCTCTCTCTCTCTCTTTCTTTATTTTTCTTTCTCTCGATCTCTTTCTTGCGCGCCGCACTCTTTCCGCTCGACGTGTCAACGATACGGAGGATAGCGCGGTACTGCGCCCTCTCCATGCCTGGACCCCTCTTACACCCCACCACCCGCGTCGGAACGAGTCTTCGGCATGGCCTGCCCGCAGCCGAGTTGCCCCCTCCAGTCGCGTACCCCTCCCGCGCGTGCGAACGCACGTGACGTCACCCGCCTTTTCCTATTCCGCGATCGCGCCGCGCTCGTGGATCATGACACTTTAATTCGACCTGATACAACTGCTCCGATTTTCGTAGAGATAAAATTCCGAACGGAAATTGAATATCAAACAGGTTCGGTAATGGGCGTATATTTGGCGTACGTGACGATGGCGCGTGTCGAAAACATGGTCTCTTTTTAACAAGAATAGAAACGTAAATAGCTTTGTTTTAAAAAAATGATTTGTTTTTCAATAATACAAATATTGTATATCTCGCTTAGTTAATTATTTTAAATGGAATTCATTTTAGTTCATTTTAAACTCTCTTTGGAAATGCTGAGGAGGTAACCACTAGTTGAAATATTGTTTCACAAACTACATGATTTTATTTGATGTAATTACAAATAATTTTTTTCACTATATCATATGAAGTCATTTGGTAAAATATACGATTTTATTTAATATTTCTTGTGATTGCATAATTATCGGATTATACATAGAAATTACATGAATTTTGTAATGATTTCGAAGATTCTGTCCCACGATTACATTAAATAGTTACCCCCTCGAATACAAATTAGCAAAATGTTCAACGTTATAAAATATCTTTGATTACAAGAAATCATAATTAATAATCGTCTAATTAAATTTTTTCAATTTTAAGTAAAAAATACTGTCAGAGTTGCCACAAATTCCTCGTCCTAAAATTCTATAATTTCTTTCTGATTCCCAGACAAAATTTCATATGATTTTTCTTGACTTTCAATAAGATTTTCATGTTTTTTTTTTCATCTTGATTTGAAAACCGTTAAGAGTTTTATTGAGAAATTAATTTAACATAGTAATATAAATTACTGATGTTGCTGACACTGCTTACACTTTATTGTTAAGTTGTATTCCAAAATTGCGTAGGATATTTCAAAGCCAAGAATTTTCCCTGATTTCCAGCTTGGTGGCCATCGTAATATTAACAAAATGTTCAACGTTAAAAATCTTGTTTGCTGCGGAAAATTATAATTAATAGTAGTCTAAATAAATTTTTTCAACTTTTAATTTTAAAAGTACGTATACCTTTATCGCTAAATAAATTTCAATTTCATGCTAATTTCAAATCGACGATAAAAAGAGAAAAATAGACTAAATAGTAAGAGACGTTGTACTTAAAGTTCTTAATTAGAATTCTTGAATATAATTAAATATGGTTCATTGTTCGAACCGATGATAGTCGAATTAAGTTTCTCGCAGTCATTAATGGGAACACTTTTTTTCGCAGTACCGGCAGTAAAGATAATGTGGCTACATTCTTTAGTCTAGACCAGTTAAGTAAGTGAATTGAATTATGTTTTTCAGAGCGTAAGCTGAGTTGTAAGCTCTATAACTTACAATTTAAAGAGATACCGCTACAAAATGGTTAGCTATATCGTGCTCTAGGTTCATGAATAAAGTTCACACTATTTATGTTTTCAAGTAAATTCTGTGCGTAACATAAACGATATAAATAATACTCTATAAAAATAAAGATCGGGACGCAGAAAGTACCAGATCATTAAAAGTTTAGGAGTATAATAAATTCTAAAATGACTCACGTTCTCTTTAGTCTCTGAAAGTAGACTTATCGTGACGTTATTAATTTACGGTTAAATATGGCTAACTATAGATTCGTTATATTGCGGAATGAGAGAGAGAGAGAGAGAGAGAAAGAGATGCGCGATTGAATTTGGAGCAATATAATTGCCAACTCCAACAGAAGTTTATAGGGTATTTGCTAAGTGGAGTGGACTTGGACCAATTCTCGAAACCACTTGAAGCACAGCGCGGATTAAGGAAAGATCCTGATCACGAATATAAACGCGAAGGTTCGCCTGGAACTTCCGTATTGTCTCATACTCTCCGCTTGTACAAGCGGACTCACGTTAAGTTCATTCCAATCCTCTTCGGTAATTAGAACAATCCAAATACGTCTCCTTTGCCTCTTCGACTGACTTAGACTACAACATATGTATTTTACCAACGGCACATTGTTCCAAATATGTTTTGGAGATGTGACGTCACATCACTCGGTGATATGATTTTTAACAAATTTCATCGACGATGAATTAATCGGTTAGAAATATATTCCTGCCTGGGGTTTGGTAAATGTTTATCTAACGAATAACAGTTTGTTTGTACGAGAGAGGATATTTAGTTATTAATATGCAAACATTACCCTTGGCACTCGCGTTACGATGAGAATAACATAATAATGAAAATGCCACGGAAAATAGATCGAATTATACTTTTGGCGAAGCGGGATTATCAATTCTTTGTCGCAACGAGTTTGCCCTAGAAATTCACAAGGCACTTGTTCCGCGCGTATAAACGCGCAATGATCCCCGAACACAAATAGGAATTCTAATGTCGCGATTTACGTATTCCATAATCGAAGGATCGCGTAATTTCAAGCGCCAAGGTTGGAAAAGCTTGAAGTGAACGAAGTCCCTAAGGGCGTCGACCCTCAATTACGATTCTCATACCCTTCGGGTTTCCCGTACGCTGCTATATCGCCATGAAAACTCGCTCGGCCTCTTAAAGATGAAACAAACTCGGCCATGAAAAGAAAAGTTAAGTGCTCGTGACACTTCCCAAGGCGGTTCCTCACGTTTACCATTTTTCTCGCCGAATCATTTTCAATTTTTCAGGAACACTACGTAATTTTTAATTAATTACTTCCCAACGAATTCTTTGCATACGACATTTTCTTACATCGATTTTCCTCACATTTTTCTCCCTTCTCTTTCATTGTTTCTCGATAATGGAATAAGTTGATTGACAAATTGAGTTTATTTCTAAACAATCACTTTTTACTTGTCAATTATAAAAGTAAATTTAAATGAAAATTCTAAAATAATTTCAAGCTTTGAAACCTTTTTTAAATAAATATACACATAGTAAAAAACATTTTATATTTATGTTAAAATTAGTTCTTATGACGTTGAATTTTTAACCGAATATTAATATAATGTGCAATAATAAGTAAAATTAGATCGCTTATATATATATGACTAAATCAATTAACGTGTAAATAAACGGGATTTGAGATTTTTAATCTTGATTTAACATTACATATCTTTATAACGACATTAGTTGTTTCAATATTTTATATTAAATTGACTTTAACATTTAGTAATAATCTTTTCGGACGTGTGATGTATGTAAAATTTAACACAAATTTTTCAATTATGTAAAACTGAGTAGTTTTTAAATTTAAAAATCAAGAAATTGAAAATTTTCAGTCTAAAAAGTCAAATCTATTTATACAGAGTGTCTCGTAAATTTTGACAAAGTGCTCGTATGTAAATAGAACGAACTAAGATGAAAAGACTTTTACCATTTTTTTTACCAATTTTCGCAATAACGAAATAATTAACATGATATTAATTACTAAAAATTGCCAAATTTTGGTCTTTAATAATTTTTTTCTCAAGTGCTATCAATTTTACAGAAAAACTGCAAGAGATAAAAATTGTTTATTTTCTTCTTATAAAACGCTAAGAATTTTTTCAGAATTTTTCATCAATTTTAATATTGCATTTTCTCATTTTTACCAACATGAAAAAATATGGTATTAAAAAATTCTCAGATCTTTATAAAAAAAAAATAAACAATTTTTGTCTTTTGCTATTTTTCTGTAAAGTTGATAGTATTTGAGTAAAAAATTATTTAAGATCAAAATTCAGCGATTTTTAGTAATTAGTATCTTGTTAATTATTTATTGCGAAAATTGCAAAATGATACATAAAATGGTATAGAATTTTTCGACTCAGTTTAGTCCGCTCTATATACATATGAGCGCTTTATCAAAGCTTATCAGACACCCTGTATTTACCTGTGAATACACTCAAATAAATGATATCAAGAACACAATTCATTTTTCTCTCAAGTGATTATTCGCGGTAGTAAAATTGTTCGTGCATGGGAATAATTCGGCGCGAAAACGCTAATGACTATCTTCGTGTCACTTCCGCTTCCTATCTCGGTCATGCATCGCGGATATATTCGCAAAGAATAGTGAATGTGTTTTATCACCGTTGTGATGGGCTGTTATTTTTTTTAGCGCTAGGCCCTTCATGCAGATGGGGCCCAGCAGCTTTTGTTTTTGCCAACTGGAGCGGTCGGCCCGATTAACTGTCTGTCATTCACCGATTTCGAGCTCAACGAAAAAAAATTGGGGAGATCTCGTCCTCTTCTATTTCTGTCTTTCTCTTGACGCAAGCAAATTTACGGAGGCACGTAATTATAGCGCACATAAACGCCAAAAATTACAAATGTATGAAATTACAAGAATTATTTTAACATATAAATATCGTGAGATGCGATTTTATGATCCTCACGAAGAATAAAATTAAACATGCTGAGATATTTCCTATCTATTTCGCATTCATAATAATGATATTTTAATTGTTAAAATTAATGTTCCAGTCAAAAATGTTATCGTGCATTTTTACATCGTTAGATATTGAAAGAGCAATAATATTATTTAAACATCTTGCTTTAAATTGTTAAGACTTTTAGTTGTATAAATCAATTCATTCCTGTGATTAATTTCGAAGTAAATACGTCCACAGTAATGTGTAAGTATTTAGTAAATAAAAAATTAAATTTGAGTTAAATTTATAATTTTCCTTGAGTTAAATTGTTTAACTCTAATGCATCGGACACTACAATACACGGAGTAAAAAATAAGAGTAAGAAATTAATCAATCGATTATTTTTCTCACATTCAACTGTGATCATTTTCTTGCTCTTACTTCTTACTCCGCGTATGTAGACGACGCGACGCATTAGAATTAACGTCATATTAAATAGAAGCAGTGGCGACCTGTAGAAACGATTAAAAATAAATCAAATTGAGATATATAATCTGACGTTATGAAATGTAATATTGATAGACGCATGAATTTTCACGTTACTTTCCTCCGAGGGGAAGTTTAGATTTCTATATTTACAGTGAAGATTTTTGAATATTTGACTCCGCGGATTTGTCGACATAGATTCTCGGATCGTCAGATTTATTCTTCCTTTCTCTGCTTTTCCCGGTCTTGGAATTTTAAAAAGTATTCCAAGATCCAATCCTATAAATTCTCGATTTCGTAAGCTGTTCATATCCATGACTTATCTCATGTTTCAATTAGGAGTCTAACCCATCTTTTCGATGATATATATAACGAACTTTGACGTTTCGAACAGCTAACCCAGTGTCGTATTTGGAACAAGCTTAGTAGCCAAAGTGGTACAAAACTATCTCCGACACGTTCTTACCTCCCCAGCGCATTAACGGCTACCGGTAACCGCTTCTGAAGCGAACGCATACTGGAAACCGGATCGGATCCGCAAGACGCAAGTAGTCTAAGTTTGCCCATTCGCCACTTCCGCCGACGAAAGCCGCCTGCCGTGCGCGTGCAGGATGAACGCGCGTTAGTGGCAAACGCGAGCAGATGGAAGCAAGTCGGGGATGGTAGCGCACGTTGAGAAACGCATTTGTAAACATACATCCTACCCCTACGGAGCTCGAGCAGCCGTGTCGCAGTAAATCCCGGTACATTAATATTAATGCGTCTTCGGCATGTACCGGGCCGTTCTCCTTCTCTCCCTCTCTTCCACCGCTCGACAGTCCTCCACATAGCAGAAAGCAGGGGAGTTTGGTGGAGTTTACAACGCGAAGTGCATACAGAACCTAGGACTCTTTACAATACCATCCACCCACTCGCTCGTTTTCCCTCTGCGTGCCTGTCACTTCTCTCTCTCTCTCTCTCT
>Ga0157364_1004601_pt1 | contig 13814 bp, 4 predicted proteins | sample AttsexASBM2_FD_111476 | JGI IMG/M metagenome (GOLD analysis project Ga0157364, IMG submission 111476) | Fungus gardens microbial communities from leaf cutter ant in Ribeirão Preto, State of São Paulo, Brazil - Atta sexdens ASBM2 | ecosystem: Host-associated > Fungi > Mycelium > Unclassified ... | reverse complement strand
TTACTATTTTGTATAAATACTTTTATATCTGAGAATTAGATCTTAGACTTAACAACATTATTTATCATTAGTTTTCATTATCTATTTCTTATTATTATTGTCATCATTATTAAACTTCTGAATTACTTCTAAACCTCTGAGAGTATACCTAAGGTTCAGATATTACAAACAACTGAGTAGCTCATTTTGTGATAGTAAGACTAAATTGATTGAAAAGGAAAGAGATAATGATGTAGCTACAAAAGAAATTTGCATTTGATTTTTTGTAACTTCTTTCTTGAGAAATAAGGAGACTATTATTTATAAAAAAAGTGGAAATTGGAATGGGAGATAAAAGAGATTTAGATCTCTTCTCAAAAATGTGGAAAATAGGAGTGATATAAAGGGTAGAAAGAATAGGAGAAAAAGTGGAATCTTGACCTACATCTACATCTGCATTAAAGAAAGAAGAAACAAAATTATTCCACACATATTGTGCTTGTCTATTAACTAAATAGTTAGAGAAGAAAAGAGAAATTTGATTATTAAAGCCAGCTTTTTTTAGAATTTTCAGAAGAACCTGATGATTTAATGATAGGAAAATTGAGTAATATTGAAAGTGAGAGTGCTCATGTAAACATCTTTAGATACCTCATATGAATAAGATATATTAGGAAGATTCTAGTATTTATAGCTGATTGTTGCTTTATTTCACCTATTTGATTAGGATGAATGAAGCTTGATATAATAGAAGGTTTATAGTCTTCCACTTATAACTTTCTCATTTGGCTTAGAAATAATGATAAATATTGAATTTTTAAAGTGAGAGGGCCAGTAGCCTAGGTTAATACATGTATTCTGTCACATACTACCAAAATCCATCTGAACCCATCTTATTCCATCATGGATAATGCTTACCAATATTCACTCCACTCAAAACATCTATAGAAACAGATATTTCTTTTCTGGTCTGCACTACTCTTCTAGTGTGGATCAATCTGACTCCAGTCCATAATTGAGCACATAAATTTCTCCGACTCTCCATAGAACTCTAAACATTATTCTGAGGACTTGAGTATATACAGAGTAGGTACTTGTCTTCTCAGATTCTTGGATATAATCTTAGTTATAGAGTACTAGTATTTAAGATGACTAAATACTTTGTAATTCCTTATCTTAAAAATCAACTAGTGTAGTACACCAATCTAGATGCCCATGCTTGGAACTCCAACTCCCCTCATATCCCACTCTTCCTTGATTATCTTTTCTCAAATATGACTGCCACAACATACAGAGATATAATATATCCACTAAAGCTAAGATTATCCAAGAATTGTATTTATATATCTCAAATAAGGTTTCTATGTCTTATTCAATGTATTTTGCATTTTTCCTGGGGATGGATTTCTCTTCCAGACATGTCTATTATCTGATATGTTCACAATGTTGATAAATATATGTTGAGCTAAATGTTATCATTAACTAGTGTCTTGAGATGACTTCAGAAAATACAATTAAGGTCTGGAGTAGATGAACTACTGTATTTATTGATTACATTGGTAAATCTGTACTTAAAAAAGAGGGGCTATTCAGTCTAATGAAAAAACAGGATTTTCTCTAGAAGTCAAAGGTTGATTACTCTATTTTGAGCTGAATTGTAAGAGATATAAAGAGCTTGCTACAGATCTTCCAGTTTATTACAAGGTCAACCATTGAATTTGATGGCTTCTGTTGCAGATAGTTTCTATTTTTTGACCCAATTCATTATATCCCAAGGTCTCTTATTAGTCAATACAATTTTATGAATTTTGTTGTTAAAAAAAGCTTGTTTAGCCTCCTTTACTGTCGTCCAATACTTGGTCCAATCTATCCTTCTTCTGGACATGTGATACATAGTTAGATCTTTGTTACAATCTTCATTCCACCATACTTTGGAGTACTTGGTGATGTTAACTTGTTTGGAATATTTATACCAAAGTTCCTTTGTAATGAAAGTAAACTCTTGAGTAATCTTTTCCAGTATAGTGCTATTGAGAATGTTAGTCAAATTAATATTTCTTAACCTAATTCTTAACTTGTTAATGAATTCTCTTTCTTTTTCACTATTCCTGGCTATAGCTAGCTTTTTCTCTTAAATGAATTTTTCTTTTATAATGTGAATAAACAAAGGAGCATAGTCTGAAGGTCTTCTGATGTTAGAAGAAATAACATGATATTTTAATTCCTCTAAATTGGTGTAGAGAAACATTAAGTCGATTACTGAATTTGAATCTTGGAGATTGTTTGTGTAGTGAGTTGGCATTTGTTCAATAGAAACTGAAAGTTCTAGATTAAAACTGTCAGCTATTTCTCTGAGTATATCTGTATGAGCGGAATAATGTGGATATCCCAGTCATTATTTCTGATGTTAAAATCTTCAGTCATGATTAAAACATTGTTTAAATTTGCCTTGGGATCTTTGAAATACTCTAAGATAGATTTGTAATTATCTAAATAAATTTTAATAAGAAAACATAAATAACTGCAATTGAAGAAAGAAATTAAGTTAATATCTCTATGATTATAAATATATTTTCTGGGAGAAAAGCATAACCTTGTCAGTCTTGCATTGATATATATAAGAACTCTTGGGTATTCATTTGTGATATTCAAAGTTCTTGCAAACATAATATATGATGAATAATTGGGGATACCTACAATTATTTCTTCTTTCTCAGACATTGAACATAGAATACTACAAATAAAAGACCAAATTAGTTCTTGAATGAAGATGATATTTATATCTTTGTTGTTTTCTAGTAGTGTGTCAGTTAAAAGTCTGTTCTTGTGAACATTTTGTAAAAAAGCTTTTAGGATTTTAATAATCATTGTTTTATCCCACCAACAAATGAGCAAATCAAGTTATCCCTAATTTCTTGGAGCTCCTATAACTTTTTGTTATACCAGTCCTTATTGAACCTGTGTTTCCAAAATAAACAAGTGTTGCTATCTACCTAGTGTTCTTCTTTGCAGTTGATGCACTTGAATGTATGAGTGCATGGTTTCTCTTTCTTGGTTTTAAGTCTAGGAAGATTTGTTTTGAAATTTATCTTACAACACTACACTATTTCTTTATAATATCCTAATTTATACAAAATATTGTATTTTTGGCATTTTGAACTATGAATTTGACATACAAATGTCATGTGACCCTATTTCCAGAAATTCTTGTATTGTGAGACTCTGAAGTTCATGTTCATATATATTAAAGCATCTGTTAATGAGAATTTTGGCTTTTAAACTATTTTAGAAATCTTAGGTATCAATCTAAATTACAGATATGTCAGACTTCAAGAAAGCTTTGATAATACAAGGTTGAGATATTAAAACAGTATCATTAAAAATATAAGTAGTTTTGATGACACTCTCAACAATATTAAAAGAAATCAGAATAGTATCTTCTATGAAATATGGGATATCTAGGATCTTTAAGTAATATTTGGCTTAAGAAAACCTTTGGCTCATAACATCACTTAAGTCTACATCATTAAATTTCTTGATATACTTTTCAACCATGTTCAAGTTTGAAGGGATAGAAACTTTGTTAGTTGTCACAATAATTTCTTTGTTGTTAGAATGAATAAAGTCTGTTAATGTTAGTGACATTAGATTGTGCCACTACTCTTTTAGTATTGCTAGCTCCCATAGAAATAATAATTTGCTTTCTTGATAGTCTCTTGATAGTCATATTGATTTTAGGTTTTTCTTTTTGACTTAATTTATTCATAAGTTTATGAATTTCTGAGACTTTTTAGCCTGTTTTTCTTTTGTTGTATTCATTATATTTTTTTACTTCTTGTTATTGGAAGTATTCTTGCTGAACTATGCAGATACACATTGTTTAAAGGATTTGTTGTTCTTATTTGCTAACAACTTGTCCCAACTAGATTTATAGATAGCTAATAAAAAATCTTATGCTACAAATCTGAATTCTGAGATTTGAGAATTAGTATCACCCTCTAAATATTCATTTATTTTAAACAGCAAAATGGGACTAAGTTACTATTCCACAACTGTAGGTCTGCAGGTTAATTGACTATATAAGGAATAGTCAATAGTTCCAAACTTTGTAAGTTATATATTCTTCTTTGTAATATGTGATCATATAACAGTTACATATGATGTCATACATAGCTCTAATCCTAAGTCTAAAAATTGGAAAAAAAAATGAAAATAATAAAGTTTACTATCTTTATATTATGATTCAAAACTTAGAGTTAAGTTAGAAAAAGAACCTTGTATAAGGTTTATACAAGAGAACTTAATAGAGTTTTAGTTACAGAGTATTTACTTTATATACACTTGGCTAATGGTCCATACTATACTACATCTAGCCTACCCTAAAGAATATATATACTATATACTATTAATATATAGTATAATATTACCATTTTAAAATCTTTTTCATCTTTATAGTTATAACAGTCACATATATCATTATACTAAACCTCAATTTTAGGTTTGAAAAATAAAAATAAAAATAAATAAAGTTTACTATCTATTACAACCTTAGGCTAAGCTCAGGTTGTAACTTAGGCAAAGACTTGAGAAAGGAGTAAGAGATGTTATAATTGGTAAAGCATAAAGATACAGTAGTATATCTATGCTATATATACAAAGTATTTATGAGAAGATCATTCACAATACATGAGAGAAGTGAGTCATATAACATAAGAAAAGAGCAATGCATCAATGCTTACTACATAAGATGCTGACTGAGATAGCTTCAGCGCAGCCAATCATACTGTTATTACTCTTGACCTTAGTTTATACTATATCTATGAGGCATCAATCATAACATTATCTTTAATTTTAATATTATTTCTTCTTTTATAGTGTCATTTGTTTTCTTTTCTACAGTTGTATAAGAGAGAAAAGATTCTTGAAGTTCAACACTTTTAATTTGTTCAGCCTAGGAAGAGTTATTGGCTAAAGCTTGGACTCTATCTGCATAAGCCATAGACAGTGCGTTGTAATGTACCAAAGATTCCCTAAAACTATTAAAGCTTGAAGAACTAGACTAGTCTTTGGGCATATTGATCTCAATATCTATAAATTGAGTTAAGAACAGTGTTAGATGAATATTTAGAGAATTAGAAGAAATGGGAAATAATATATTTGCTAATTTTCTCTTAAACACTACCATACAAGATAGTGGTAAGAAGAAAAGAAGTAATGCTATAAACTCCTTCCAATATACTAAGTACCTTACAACTCCTCTTATTTTTAATTAATATTTTTTCTACTTTCTACTCCTTAACTCTATCTATTTCTACTAGTTTTACTTCCTTTACTTTCTGTTCTTCCACTTGCTTTATATCTCACTACTCAACTAATATTCACAACTAGATAAATTCTCATCAAAGTTGGTAGTCATAATTTGACTACATTAGTAGAAACTACCTCATTAATAATATATAGGCCAACATATTAGTCTACTAATTTATTTGCTAGTCTTTTCTTGAAAACTAAGTCTTTTGTGCTCAACACCATCTTATCTCCTTTCTTCTACTCTTCTACTTCCTTTCCTTATCTGCTTGTCTCTTTATCTCCTCTTATACTTTCTTTAATGCTGCTCCTACTTTCTCCTATATCTTCTTTATTTTTTCTGCAAACTCTGTTGTTTTCTTCACATTTCCCTTTCTCCTAATGTCTGCTCCCATTCTCAACTCTCTACTATAATTTATCATAAATAGAAACACCTTAGTTATTGAATGTATCTTATTGTTAACTACAAACTCAGCCATTGCTAACCATTCTGGCCAATTTCTTTGTCTCTGATCTACAAAGAACTGGAGATATTGTTCCAACTCCTAATTCATTCAGTCAGTCTACTCATCTGTTTGTGGATAGAAGAATGTCAACAACTCCATTTTAATTCCCAATATTATATTCAACTTCTTTATCAACTCCACTGCAAACTGTGGTCCCCTATCTAATATTACACTCTCTGGCAACCCATACAATTTCCACATATTATTTCTAAACAACTGTGCCAATCCTTCCACTGTTATTCCTTCTGTTATTATGTTAGATGTGGTTTACATCTTATTATCTAAGATCCAGTAAAGTATCTTAGAAGTCTAAAATAGGTAATCATACATTATCTGAGAACATGGGAGACAGATTGGAGCAATATTTGACTTCAGCTTGTATGCTGTGCCTTTATTGGTCACATAGGTTGTATATTTCAGATTAGAAATTTGAAGACTTAGAAAGTGGAAAACTACTGGAAGATAGTGAGATGTGTTGTTACTAACACAGGAAGAGAAATACTAGTTTTAGTTGATTTTCAGAATAACTACTACAGTGTAAAATACCAGCTTATATACTAGTTAGTATATGTTATGAACTTATGACCTTGGAGTTGGTCAAAAAAAAGAACCTTATATAAGGTTTATATAAGAGAACTCAATGGAAAGCTTGGTATATGATAGTCTACCTTTTACACTTAAAACTAATGGTCCATACTTCTATTACATTAGCCTATTCTAAACAACCATATATTTGCCTTAAGGTTTAATATATATATAATATATTATATGACATTATCTTTTTAGAACCTTCTACATCTTCTATCATAACACATGATTGTGTGACTGTGTGACTGTGACTGATGTGTGACACCAAGTCATGTCAATCCCTAACCCTGGTTTTGAAAATAAAAATAAATAGAAAATAAAATAAAAGTAAGGAAAAAATTAAAGATAAATAGAGTCTACTATATTTAACTCTAACTTTATATATTAACAGGTCCATTTTAATGTGTCAGAATTCTGTTTACATAAGCAAGGAATAATAATACTCAAGTAATCAAAAACAGTTTAGAATGGAGAAACTGAATTAGAAGAAAGCCAAAATACTTAGCAGATATTTCCAAAGCATAAGAAAGTGAATGTGTAGATGTGTAAATAATACTAGCAGACTTGAGAAGACTACAGAGTATTGCAAAAGAGCAAGAAAGTACTGGAAAGAAAGTTAAATAATATATTCAAATAGTTGGGAGTATTGGTATGTAGCTTGATAGAATCTAGTATCATACTAGAAAATGCTTTTTTATAAAAACAAGTAATCTTTCAAAGTTTTTAAGCATATAAGACTTCTTTGAAGGTATTAGCAAAAAGAACTTATACTTCTAAATGATACCTTAAGTCTTCTCAAACAACAATAGTCAAGGGACAGTGTAGTAGCTATTAACTAAACTGGATCTTGAATAGAAGAGATTTCTGGAAAGCAGAAATGCTACTCACAAATGACTAGCTACAAAGAATATACACTTATAGAAACTCTTTACCAAGTGACAAATGTTCAGGTGGTCAAATAAGGCAGAAATACACTAGATTAGAACTTAGTAGAGTCCAGAATGAAGAAACAAGAAGAAGTGGCTATAGAAATGAAAAAAAAGAATAGACTAGGTTTTAGTGAGTAGAGATCAATTATTGGATTAATATCAGATTGTAAATACAAAAACAGCTATGTGCTTATAAGGCCTCAAAGAGATTTATTATGGTTTCAGTCTCCATTTTCTAGTTTCATTCTTTATATTTTTAAAATAATATATAAGCCACAAGTAAAAGGGAGTAAGAAGAGGACCTCCATTCAAATACTTCTACTCAAGACCAATTCTAACTTCTATTTTATTGAGTGAGCATCATTAGTACCTACTATTACTTTTAGATAATTTTCAGAGAGTTCTAGCAGTCTGGAAGAGGCTGGCAAGATGAGTATCAGTTGGTATCTTCAGTTATAAGATTCAACTTGAGAGGTGTTTTTAGGATATATTATCTGAAATGAATAGTGTTGTTGGAGGTTCTTAAGAAGTTTTGTAATCTATTTACTAGATTTTCCAAAGGAGCTTGTTATATAGTATAAGGTTCACTGTTTAGGAGTGTACTAGCCAGAGAAAGTATTTACAAGCAGATACTACTCATATATTTCTTTTAACATCCTTTTTAACTTAATTCTTTCATATTTATAAAAGCTTTTTTGAGAGTTTCATAAGTTCTAATCTTCTTTTATATTATTATTTCTATATTTTTTATTGTTATGGTATACTTGAGCCCTTATATTTTATTTTGATTTTCTTTTCTTTTTATCTATTTTCTTTTATTTGATTTATATTTTTCTTGGACAATGAAGAGGCATATGACTATAGTCATATGATGTATCACATGACATGATGTCATAGGCCTAGAATTTGGGAGAAGGGGCTGAAAGAATAATATTAAGATGTATATCAACAGTATATTCATCTTATAGTGTATATATTGTACACTTATAGCAGATGTATAGATATTAAGATAGTGTCATATGTCAAATCTACCTATTCCAAAGATACACCCCCATGGTGGTGATGTCATTATAACAAAATTTGATACAAGCTTGTTTTTTATCTTTCTTATAACATGTCTTCATAATAGTAATATAACAACTTGGATATTTAGTCTTTTATAACAAGAATACTCTCATCAAACTCAATCTTCCATGGCAGGATTCTCCTATCTGATCCTTTTGGTGTTTTACTACTGAAATCTCTATTAGGGGCTATACACTGAAACCCCTAGCATTTTCTATATATCTGACTTGTATATAAAACTAGTAGTCATACTATAATTTGCCAGTCTAATAATCAATAAAAATAAACTTTTATTGAACTCAATCCCTAGTGTTTAATAGCAACACACCAACATTAGTACTTACTGTTACTTTAGACTTCATCTAATTCTCTGAAATTATGACTATATGACAGACAGATAATACAGTATATAATTTGAAGCCAAGATTGTTTTGACAAATTTATACCATTAAGCTCCTAGCATAGAATTTTCCATACTCTACATATCTCTGAGCTAACCTTGTAGACTTTTACCCTCTAGTATGAACTATATCTGACAGATAGGGTTATTTATTGTTGGCACAGACTATATATATAGTGTAGGAATATATTAGGAACTCCTTGACAAGTTCTCTTGTAATCTCTATGAGATACTTTGATCTTGAGTTTGCTTAAGTGGTCTATTGGTCATCTTGACTAGTGGTTGCCACAACATCTATCAATTCCTAACACTGATATTATTCCCTCTAAATTCTACAGTTAAGAGCTAATATTGTATAGTTCTTGTTGTACCCTAGCACAATCTCTTTTCTGCTTAATCTCTGTCACTAGAGCATGGAAAATCAGATAAGCAGATAAGTGTGGATGTGGAAAAGAATTATAGAATATAGATTAGCTAAAAAATACAGAAGAGAAAAGACTTGGAAGAGCCTGTTCTCTTATAGTTGTCTTTTATCTTCTATTATATCTTTTTACCAGTATATCATAGTGTAACTGAATTATCTTCACTCTCAATTTCTCATTCTTCAGTACATATACTTTTCCTTTCTTTAACACTAAATCTCCTTTCACTTGCTATTTGTCTTCTCTCAATACTTTTTCTAATATCTCTATTTCAGGTTCTTCTATTACTACTTTTGCTAAGCTATAAATCTATTCTTTTTTAATTAATATTTGATTTTCATTGTTTTTTTCTACTTCTACTTTCCAATCTGGTCTTTTACTAAGTTCATCTATTATGACTTAAATCTAAGAGTTAAGACAAAAGCACACTCTTATATTGAGTAATATAAGAGAACTTAATAAAGTTCCTAGTATAAAATAGTCTACTTTATATACTTCAGACTATGATCTATGTATATACTACAACTAACCTATCCTAATATTTATATATTTTCCATAAGACCAACATGTTATTATCATACTATTGTTACAATTCAAAGATCTTAGAATAGGTCAAAGAAAAGAACCTTATATAAGATTTACATAAGAAAACTTGATAGAGTTCTTAGTATAATGTATCTACTTTTATATACTAACTAGAAATGGTCTGTACTCTACTTCTTTAGCCTATTCTAAATAACCATATATTAGCCATGAGGTTACCATATATTGTGTATATTATATGATATCATTATTCTAGAACTTTCTACTATATTTTTTGTGATCTCATGATTGTGTGACCATTTCTGTGACCATGTCATGTCATGTGACTGTTGTGTGATAGTGTGATTGTAATATCACTTAACCCTAACCCTAGTTCCAAGAATAGAGAATAAAACAAAAATAAAAATAAAATAGAAGAGATATTAGAAAAAACTCAGATTCAAACTTTGTATTTCTGACAATTATATAATATCATCTATTTTAGAACCTTCTATATCCTTTCATTTTGTCACATAATTGTGTGATATATGTGACATTACATCACATCTTCTACCTAAGTCTAAAATAAAGAAAAAGAAAAAAACACAAAAATAAAATAAAATAAAAATAAAAAAAGAAAATAAAAGAAAAAAAAGAAAATAAATTTAAGTTTATCATTCACAATTCTGACATTTTCTGCTTTTTATATCTTTATTTCAAACATATGTTTTTAGGTAAAATCAAATTTTAACAGATAAAATATTAAAATTAAGATTAGGGTTAGTGTAATATCATAAAAGAATATAGAAGATTTTAGAATAATAATAACATATTACATATCATTTAGGATAGGCTAGGTTTAGTATAGCATAAACTATTAGCCAAGTATATATAAGGTAGATACTGTGTAATTGGAACTCTATTGAGTTCTTTTGTTAACTTCATACTTTAAATTTTCAATTGTAACATAAAGAGTCTATCTTATTTGTCTGCAATTTAATTTCTATGCTTTTATAAAATATTCTAAGTTTATATAATCAGTTCAGACTTCAAACTTAAACTTGATATCTTCTAACAAATGTCTACAGTTCTCCAATTCTCTAAAAACTACTAACATTTCTTTGTCATGAATCTCATAGTTTTTTTCTGTCTCATTAAGAGATTTTGAGAGATAAGCTATGAGTCTCTATTTTCCATTCTTACACTCTATAGATAATACTTCTCCCATTGCATAGTTTGATATATCTACTTACATTCTTATTTTTTTGTCTAGATCTGGTACTTCTAATACTGGTTCTTTTATAGACCTCTCCTTTAACCCTCCAAATACCTTTTCTTGCTTTTCCATCCAGTTCTACTTCTGATCCTTCTTTACCAAGTTGTATAACAGTCCAGTTATAGATATGAAATCTTTAATGAACTATTAATAATAATTGGCTAGTTCTAGAAACTTTTACATATTCTTAACTTCTTTAGAAGTCAGCCAATCCAATATTCTTTTTATCTTCTATTTCTCTATCTTGATCCTGTTCAGTTCAATCACTACTCCCAAAAATTCTACTTTTCTCACCTTTCACTTGTATTTTTCTAGTTTTATATACATGTTATTTTTGCTAACATTTTTACTAATTTTTCTACTATCTCATCATATCCTTCTTCCTTCTTAGTTTTTACAATTACATTGTTAATGAAAATTGCCACTTCTCCAGTATTAATCAAGTTCTATAGGATCTCATTTATCATTATTTGAAATGTAGCTAAAGGATTGGTTAGTTCAAAGAACATAATCAAAGGTTCAAACAACTCTTCCAAAGTCATAAATATCATCTTTTACTTATCTTCCTTCTTTATTTATACATTATTATAACTCTACTATAAGTCTAATTTAGTAAATACTTTTTTAGTACCAATAATGTCTGATATTAGAGGTAAAGAATAATTGTTCTTTATTGCCCATTTGTTTAAATATCTGTAGTCCTATACTATTTTCTTCTTACTATTTGTTAAGTATAGTCCACACTTGAGAGGCAAAAGTCTGAAAAAGATGCAGAGTTTTAATGAGTATGAGAGTGTATCAAAACTGAAAAAGATGTAGACTTTTCAGAACAATCTTGGCCTCAACTTATGTATTGTGTCTTTTACAAGCCATATGGCTGTAATTTCAGAGGAAGATCTTAGGAGTTATAAGGAGAAAAGTAAGTATATTGCTATTAACACTAGAGTTTGGTATCAACTTTAGTTGATTATCAGGCTAGCTCTTAAATACATAAAGTAACTAAAGGAATAATCAAATAAATTTCTAATACTAATAGGAATTTAGATTGTATAAGAGAAAACTCCATATAAAGTCTGAGTAATTTTGCAGAGTTTAAAGAGAATAAAAATAGACATGTCTTAGACATGTTTTGAAGTTTGGGCTATAATATTCTCCATCACTATCAAATATGCTCTTTCTTTTCAGATAATATTCTAGATATTTCTATTCAAGTTTCTAACTATCTGCATATCATTGTTATTATGTTAGCTTAGCATTATTCTACTAGATTACAATAGACTGTAGAGTATTCAGAATAGTAGCTGTCTTTAGAAAACCTCATCCTATTCCCTTAGATTTTTCTAAAGGTGGATTATATTTGATTATTGACTTTTATAATATATGCTTAGATTTTCCTGAAGATTGTGACTCCATATATTCTACAGACTTTACTCAGTCACTCTAATAGTACTAGGATAATAACATCAGAGTACATAGTTACAGTATGTTATTCTCATGTAACACACATGTTAGACTTATAAATATCACATGAATATTAGGATAGGTTTGTATATAATAGTATATAGTATAGAAATTTATTGGGAACTCTATTATAAAATAAACTACTCACTTGTTTGTAATGTTTGAATATTAGATGTACTCTTAGAGGTTTAGGAGTGATTTAGAAGTTCAAGAGAGTAATGATGATAAACAAAGATAATAATTGACAAAAGATGTTATTAAGTCTAAGGTTCAATTCTTAAATACATAAGTTTATATATAAAAAGATGATGGTCTATATACAAGCTACTATCATCATATAATCACTACTCACTATCTTTATTTAATAGGGCTGATAGCTACTATAACAGCTGTTAGGCTAATTTTAATAGATAACTAATTATATTATTACATTAATATACTTGTATTTCTATAAGTACTAATTACTATACAATATATTATATATTACCAGTAACAGTTTAATGAGCACTTTCCAATGTAAGTTAGACTGTGTGAATTTGTTTAGCTATTTCTGAGATAATAGCCAATAAAATTTATAATTACTAATAGTCTGATATCTCTATGATCTGTTGTTACTTTCATGTATCTCTCATATATGTAGATAGCTCTTATTTGTGACTTTTTAGTATAACTTAGTTTGTAAGAATTAGTCTACTAGTTGTAGAGATACAAGTTGAATAAAGTTTATAATAAACTTCTTAGTTTTCTATATCCAGAAACCTTGTTCTGTTCTCTTATGTTTTCCTGGAAATAAGCTATATCATTGTAATCTATAATCAATAAAGCTTAGGTTTTTCTAAAGGTTGTAAAAATCTACAGATCCCACTAGTCATTCTAACAATCTCTAAAGACTCTTTGCACTTAAAACTACTTAAGTAAGCTACTAACTGTTTTTGATTAGTAATTTCCACAATATCCTACATTAAGAGAATAGATAATAAAATTGTATGCTAAATATATTGCTCTTTTACAAGAAATATAAGTTTTAAACCAGTGATAGTAAGAAGTCATATGAGATATTGTTCTAGTTATTAGAATTAAAGACAGTGAACTTATTTGTTTTTATTTCTTCTTATTATCTATTTTTTGCTTCTATTTTAGACTTGGGTTAGAGTTTAATGTAATGTTATATAAAATAAACTACTTACTTATTTGTTATATCTAAATCTTAGATATACTCTCAAAAGTTTAAGAATGATTCAGAAGTTTAATAATGATGACAATAATAATAAGAAATAGATAATGAAAACTAATGATAAATAATGTTGTTAAGTCTAAGATCTAATTCTCAGATATAAAAGTATTTATACAAAATAGTAA
>Ga0157364_1004600_pt1 | contig 13815 bp, 5 predicted proteins | sample AttsexASBM2_FD_111476 | JGI IMG/M metagenome (GOLD analysis project Ga0157364, IMG submission 111476) | Fungus gardens microbial communities from leaf cutter ant in Ribeirão Preto, State of São Paulo, Brazil - Atta sexdens ASBM2 | ecosystem: Host-associated > Fungi > Mycelium > Unclassified ... | reverse complement strand
TCTGATTTTTTTTTGTCAGGAATAACACATAATTCGTTGTCACTAATTTTTTTTATGCATCAAATTACAAAAAATGACTGTAGAAATCGATCAAAATCTACCGTAACGTTAATTAGATAAACATAATATATATTTTTTTTATTACAAAACGATAGATTCTGCTCGATTTCTGCTATAAAATTATATAATCTGACTGTAAATACTTCTTGACAAATGAATCTTCAATCAAGTTAATGGAAGTTTTGATACATCGACGTCAACTCCGCATGAAATATTTAACTTACACAAACGTCATTAGTCATTTTTTATTTTGTTCTGGCTAGCAATTTATAAAATTTATATAAAATTTTTTATTTTTGTATAATAAAAATTTATATAAAATTTATTCTCAAATTTACTTCTTAAGAACATTTATTTCTCAAGAACATGTGCATTTCACATAAAGTAATCGAGTTTCGCAAATACGCAAATAAAGCAACATATATACATAGACATAAAAAATAAAGCGAAAAATATCGCGAACCAGACGTAATCATCCACGCTTCATTTCGCCTGAGAGATTCCAGTAAAATCTACTCGATAAAATTATTTTGTTCTCATTATGTCGTATATGTATATACATCTGTTGATCTGACGAATAATCGCCCCGACCTTTATGGAAATCTCCATTATGCTATCAATCATTTCGAATACTCGCGCGCTGTCGATAGAATCTCATAGAAACGGCCTTTCACCCTTTTAAAACATAATCAAACATAACCTCTGAAATTGAGCGAACCCGCCATATTTTTCCTAAACAGACAATCATACGATTTTGACATTTCTTATCGTTTCTCATTAAAGTAGAGCAATTCTTTTGCAGTTTCTCAGACTTATTTCTGATTAAGTGAAATGGCATCGGCTTTAGAATCTATGGTAGTCGACGAGAAACAGCTCCCTGAGAAGCCGGTAGACAGAGAAAAGGTAAGACAATAACAAGTGTTTTCCAGAAATGTTTTTCTCGTGGATTTGAGTGCTTTTTTTTTTAATCGTAAATGCGATAATATTATACTTGCTTGCATTTCAGACGTGTCCGCTTCTACTGCGAGTATTCTGCAACACCGGACGTCATCATAACATAATGGAGTATAGTAGAGGGAATGTGCCTTCAAATGAACTGCAGATATATACATGGTAATATTATCATTATTTATAACGGAGGAGAGACTATAAGATTCTTAATAATTTAATATCAACTTTGAAGATTAATCTTCAATGTGCTCATTGCTTTCTGTTTCTTGCTTTTTATCACTTTTTACTTTGTCTTTTTCCTTCTTATCCTATTTTCTTCTGTCATCTGTGATAAAATTTGACAAAATTCGAAAAAGTTAATACATAACAAAAAAAAATATATGATTAATGATAAAATAATCATAAAGATTGAAAAGAATAAGAGATAAAGAGAAATAGGAAGCAAAGAACATATTATAGGTTAGTCTTTATATATAAAAAGTCATCTCTAATTTTAATTATTTTTCTGTATGAAGGATGGATGCAACTTTGCGAGAAATTACAGGCTTGGTTAAGGAAGTAAACCCGGACGCTCGCAGCAAGGGAACATACTTTGATTTTTCATTAGTAACTCCTGAGTTACGCAATTCCGGTTATCGCATGCGTGAGATTGGTGTTACATGTTCTGGACAGAAAGGTGCAGACGATAACAAAACTCTAGCCCAGGCAAGGTAATATAAATTTCAATTAGAAAGTTGATTCTTTTTTTTATAAGCATTTACATATTATCATGTATGTGTTTTGTTACAATTACAGATTCACAATAGGAGATTATCTTGATATATCAATAACGCCACCCAATAGAATGATGCAACCAGCAGTTAGACGTGGTGGTTTACGTCAATATTAATTTAATAACTTTAATGTTTAAGTTTCAACAAGAACATTTCTTTTATAAGTAAAATAAAACATATATTCTTACTGAAGATTTTCCAAACTTTTGTATTTATCGAAGCTGTCCAGAATAGGTAGTTTTAGTTTGAAATTGAAATGTATAGATTCATATCTAATAATTTCTTCTCACTTTATCGCTGTTTTATCATAGCATGCGATACTCTGTCTCAGAAACATTAGTCTTGAGAAATCATTAAAAGTTTTTTACCTGTATCATTCATTATGTTTAAAAATATTCTGTTGCTAATATTATAATATACTATCATTCATAATATATTCAACTACAAAAATACATGAATTTTATATACAAGATATATGTACAAAAATCTCATACTTCTTAATTATCTTGAAAAATAAGCATTTCTAAGAAAAACGTTTAATACAAAAGTTGTAAAGTGAGTTTAAAATGATCTATTTACTAATCTTATCATTTTGATCTTATGAATTCTTTTTACAGTATCGAAGTCAGGTCATCGATTTTCTTTTTATAAAACGCATTTTTTATTTCGGTGTCGAGAGCTTTTCAAAACACTACAATAAAATCTCTTTTTCAATCGGAATTTTTCGAGTTATATGAGACTTGAATGTTACTTAAGACAGCCTTAAATATAAGATTTCTAAGGCTGGTATTCATAGTAGATTCTTATACTTAAGATTGTCTTAAGATGTAACGAACCAATCAGAGGCCGGTATTCGTAGGACGGTATTCATAATTCGTTCTTATTTTAAGGTCATTTTAAGTGTCTTGAGATGCTAATATGGCTGTCTGATTGGTTCATAATATTTCAAGATTGTATTTAAAACGATTTTAAAATAAGCACGGACTATGAACATCCCTAAATAGTTTTAACTGTAATAATAGTTTTAACTGTAATAATCGATTATGAATATCAACTTAATTTTTGACTTTCAACTACCTTCAGTTCAAATCACTCAACGCGCCGCGCGTGGCGCGTTTGTCCGATCGCCATGACAGTTTCGAGCGCGTCGGTTCCAAACGCAGACAGAGCACGAATTCTTCGCAATAAATCGCGAAGTTTACTCAAAAGTGCGTTACTTAAAAGTGCGTTAATGGGTCAGAGTTTACTGCTAAAGGAAATCCGTCTGCAATATCGTGGCTTTAGATGCTCGTCCATTGATCTAATGACAAATCTGCCATAGTGCGTACATAATAAAACAGATTAGTGCAGTTTATACATCCGTCGTGTAACAAAGTGAATTCTATCTCGTATTTTCGCGTATCGTGGACAGTAATCGCGGAGTAGAATTGCGATTTTTATGTTCCTTCGAAAATAAATCATGCGATCAACTTTCAAAGTTTGTTCAATAGCGATTAAATACTGATCGTACTTCCTCTGTTCATTTCTTTGACAAAGCTACTGATGTGCAGCATTCCCAATAAAAGTGAAGTTTGCGATGAGTTAACGGAGCAAACTGCAAATCCTGCATCACTCGTTGCTGGTGAGTGAAATTGAATTGATTGGTAAAAATGAAAATGAGGAGAGTAATAACCTCTTCCAATAATCTTGATCTTGATATATTATTATTAGAAGGCTGTGAGTTACATTTAATCGATTTCTTATTAAAAAGTTATCAACAAAATAAGTTTTAAGAAATATAAAAAGAAAGTAAACGCTATTTACAAAAGGATTGTTACACATTTTATCCTTTACTTTAAAACAAGTATATATAAAAGTATATATAAAAACTTGAAAATGCAAGATCAAAAATAGAGTTAGAAAAAATAAATATAAATTAATTAAAATAGAGAATATATAAGTATAAATTTTAGATCACGAAATATTCTCTGTTATAATTAAATTATGATTTTAATGGATTCTATATATATCCATTAAAAAGTTAATTAAAATTATTTGTATACAAATTGGTTACATTTTATTTTTTCTAATATTATTAATTTCACTGAATTTAATATATTTCTTAAAATTTATTTTGTTAATAACTTTTTAATAAAAAACTTGGTTAAAAATTCCTCAAAGACACAATTGCAACTATTTATTATATTTGAAAAATTCTTTTTATGGATTTCGTGAAAAAATTATTTATATCATCAAATATTATTAAAATATTTAATTATAAGCAATAAATTAATCGAAATTTAAAGATCAATGATAATTAATTAAGGTATGTTAAATGGTAATTTAAATGTTTAAATTTTGTTAACATCGATAGTATATTTTTCGATTTACACAATAGTTGGTAAAAGAGATTTCTATTGCATAGATTTACGCATAAATTTTTCATTCCATCAGCAAATAAAATGGAAATGAAGTCTTTGAATTAATTGTAGGTAATTACAAATTTTGATGTGTCTCCTGAAAATACAAAATTATTAAAATTGATAAATTTAATGTAAACAGAAACAAGAATAAACTTTGATAAATTAAAAATATATATACATTTTAAATTATCATTTAAGATTAATTGAATGCATTATATGAAGTTTAAATCTGTTATACAAAATACTCTTGAAGATTAAACATATTATAATTCTATCATTAGATTGGTACTATTGGATAACTGTCTATCATTTATTTTAATTTACTATATTAAAATGAAACATTTGTTGCGGAAGTATAATATTTTCAAATAATTATATTTAGTATTTTATTTCAAGAACTTTTTTTTAGAAATATTTTATATAATTCAAAATTTTTCAAAGTTTATTCTGCTTTGTTTATTAAAAAGTATGTGTTACAGTCATTATAATCATTGTTAATCAGAAAATTAAATTCACAAATATATATATTTCCTTTATCTTTTTAAAATAAAATAGTAAATATATTTTACAAATTAAAAAGTATTTCGGAAGATATATATGAGATACGGTGTTGTCACTAAATATTTCTTTATCTAATCGAAGTTAATTAAATCTCCTGGCAAGATTATCAAGAATATCATATCATATTATGTAACATTCTGATATTGGCCATTTTCACTGGCATATTAAACGAATGAATAAAAGGGACGTAAAAAGTGACTGTATATTTAAATCTTGTTTGTAGATATTGCGTACCAACAAAAAATCAGAAAAAGCAGTAGGAATGTAGGGGTTGATATGTCAGATTAAGCATCTGTAACTGACAAGGCTTCTCTCAAGAGATTTCGTTTGCGTATAATATTACAACGATACAATATTATATATTATTTGGCCAGAAAATAACGTAATTTAAAATATGGCCAATTAAAATAAAATTTATAAATTGAATATTAATTTATTAATATCTTTTATTAATAAATTTTTAAACTATATTTTACATAAAATTATTGTCTGATGTAAATGAGTATCTGCACAGTTTAAGACCCGGTTGCACCAACGTTACTTTAATTTTAAGTGAGGCTCAAAACTCTCTTTTCCGTCTCTTTTCGTCTCTTTTAAAATGAGATAAAGAGAGTTTTAAGTTTCGCTTAATCAAAGTAACATTGATGCAACCGGGCCTAAAGCTGTTAGAAAGAATGTTTCAAAGAATAATTAATAAACTGATAAAATTAATGGAATTAATTTGTCAATATGCTGTATGCGTCGTTGAAAGAAAAGTTACTGACATATTTATAAAATGTTATAAATCCCAAAAATATTTTCCTTCTCATCATCATCATGTATAGTTATCATATATAGTTATATAGTACAAGAATGTACAAACTAAATTTCTTACTATATATTTTTATTATGAAAACTCAAGCTTTTTGTGTGTACAAAAAAGTATGAAGATTAAATATTAAAAAATAAATATATTTAAGATTTGAATAAATATAGATCCGTCGTTTACGTTTCGAAAAGATTGTTTTATTCTACTTAAAATGATTAAATTGTATTTTGGCTAATAATGTTAATAATTTTTTGTTTAATAACAATTATGAATTATCGGAAGTTTAAATTTATCAAATTCAACCTGATTCTTCATTACGTATTCGAAAGGAAAGATATATTTTGTACACATTAGTTTCTATATCGGTTATTGTTGGCGCTCGTAAAGTGGGAGAAGCGCAAAACGGCGGAAAGATTGTGGGGTGGCTTCTTACCGCAATCACCTGCGGCTATTTTAAAGACACTTCCACTTTAATTATACCAAACCGCTCTTGCGATATTACGATATTATGATATTACGAAGCATAAGCCGGGTCCTGGAGATTTAGGGTCGCGGAAAGTTTAAACTGTGCACACCCCAAAAACCCATCCCAGTTCTACCGTTACGATTTCTCCTCGACCGTTATCTAACTTCGACGATAGCGTTACTACCGCTTTCGTTTTCCAGTATTGCCGGAAAATATCTAACCTACCTCTCCCCTGAGTAAATATATAAGCTAAAACATAAGACGTTACTGCTGGAGGATAACACGAATATCTAACATAGCTGTGCAATATTCTTCTACAATAATATTATGTATATGCTGTACTAGATATAAAACATATAAAAATTTGATTCATTAATTGTAATGTATTAAAATTATATCACATTAGTGAACATAGTTCAAATTAAATCCCAATTTATTTCAAATTAAAGATATTTCAAATTAAAGATATTTTATCAGATTTGCTATAATTGCGAAAAAACGTCGCAACAAATATATAAATTATATTATATTACAATTAAATATTATTATTTTATTATCCAATAATATTATCATCATTATCAAGAAGAGAATCTAACATAATATTCATAATATCTTTATATCATAAAGCTTAATATTCTTTTTCGACGGATGTACTAATAATGGCATATTATCACATCAGACTTGCTACCGTAAAATACGCGCTATGTCGTACAAAAAAATTTTAATGAGAAAGTAAAGTTTAAAGCACTGGGGAGATCTATAGAGACGGTAGAGTGGATTTGGCGTGCATTAAGGGCCGCACCTTCTCTCGAAAATTCGCGGGTGTAATCAGTAATCAAATTTATTAGTTTCTATTGTCTTGGGGGGCGAAATTCTTTTCCGATTTTATGGCGTGGAAAGACGATATAATAAGGAGAGAGCCGCCTCGAGCGAAGCTGCGAGTAACGAGGGAATAAGAATGGCTAGGTGGGGGTGGCTTCGGGGGTGGCTCGGCAGGAGGAGGGCAAGATTTACTGGACTCGCTAGTGGCCGCCAAGTTCGTAAGGGATGTCTTCTCGAAAATATTAAAGCGATATAATGTGAGGACGCGAGAACTTAAACGAGCGTTTTAGAGAATGATAAAATGCTTATTGAATTGTTGTTTAAACATAGAAATTTATTCAGAATTACATGATTTTAGAATTACATAGTTTCAGAATTACTTACTGGTTTCTATTGTTTACTTTTAATTATTCTAAGCAAATTAGACAACTTTTATCTACTTTACTTTATAAAACTGTTATATGGCTTTTTAATAATTTTTCGATTTTTTTTAAATTCACAGTATTTCATTAATACTTTCAAATATATAAATAAAATTATTTTTTTTACGCTATCTTTTTATATTGCTATTGAAATTTATTTTTTGTGACAAAACCTCGGACAACGTGCGTGTATTTTTATTTTTTATCATCATTTTTATTTTTTATTCACTTTTTAAATTATTTATAATAAAAATGGTTATATAATTATTTATATTGCGAGTAGATAATATTAATAAGTATTTTATCAAATTTAAAAGTGCATGAGTTCTGAAGCAAATGTTGAATTCGTTTTATCCATAAAGTTCGTAAGAATATATATTACGGAAATCGCGAGATCAGAATGAAAGCAATAACTCAAATTTTCCAGATTTATTAATTTCCGAAAGAGCATCGGAGCCGCGAACGCGTCAGAATCGATTCGCACCGGTGTGGTGACAAGAAATCTGTTGACTCAGGAGCGCGAGAGGTGGCTGTAATAAAAATAAATATTCCCAATGTATGCGAACCGAGCGGGACGAGCGGGAACAATAAAGTACGGGGGTTGCGAGAGGCAAAAAGGTGGTGGCGGGCACGACGTCGTTTCCCGCTTGTATGCTCCATAACGATATATAAAGCCGACATATTTCCGAATAAATCGTTTTTTTCAAATCTCTTGCATAGAACGACCGATAAACTCGACGTGGATAGCTCATGCCGAGGGGGTCGTACCGATACTCTCTCCGAAACCGAAGCCGTTTTCTGCTGTGCTGTTGTACGGATTTTTATTCGGCCATCGGTATATTTATAGATGATCGTGTGCGTACGGCGTTGTACAGATTTGCGAAATGATTTACGTCCGTTTTTCGATTACGCCACCTCTCTGCAGATCCATAATCGGAGATATATGTAATCCACATTTGTCCACAATAGAATTTCATTATTTCGAATTTATGGACAGCGAAATATCTGTTGTCACCTTTGTCGTTCTTAATATCAGGTATACCATACATAGAAACAAATGATTTTCTGTCCACAAATAGTTTTCTAAAATTATTACGTTGAGAGAAAGAGTTATATCAATTTTATAATTATATGTATAAAAGATAATTGATTTTTGTTAAACAATTGCAAAGATACTAATGAGACATTTTTCATTGATTGGATATAATAGCTCTAACAATTTAAGATAGAAAATTATTAATTTGTAATGTCTTAATTTCAAATATTATCTATCCATAAACATAGAAGTTTGAATTTCATTGTTAATGTAGTCTTTAGGAGATTATAATTTCATATACAACACATTGGAGCTGGAGTTAGAGCGCGATATAAAAGCAGAAACACAAATCTCGGTCGGTTTCGGGCGGTTGCTTTCCAAGATCTCGGTAATGGACCCCGGATATACTCCTGAAGTGGATGTTTCCTGAGTCTGAATCAGCTTTCTAATACCAGCTGCTCACGATATAGACGCATTCGTTATTTCGCATTAGTATTTGCAATGTAAAACGATATTAAAGCATAATGTTATTTCAATGAGAATATTATGTATATAAATACACTGTTTATATGTAATATTAATGTTATTGAGTTTTCATGATTTTATTTTTCTCGATTATTTACAATTAAACTAATTTTTATATTATTATAAAAAATATAATAATATATAATTTTATAACATATGAATATCTCTTGATCTTTTCCTCTTTCAATATCTGAATTTTAAAAGCATAAAAATGTATTTTTGTTTCTGAAAAGATTTGTATTCTATCGAGCTGTATTGTTTGATATTCCAGCAGTGTCGATGATGTTTTACCGATAAGTCATATATGGTTGTGCTTCTTTTTTCCGAACCCAGCAGGCTGTAATGGATCGCAACATCTTGCGGAGCAGTTCACACACCCGTCTAGCTTTTTTTCCATCCCTTTGTCATTTTGTCTCAACCTCGCAGCCAACAAGAGAGTAAAAAACTCGTATCATGTGGCCGACAATCTTTATGCGAGTTCCTTCTACTAAGATTTCTTTTCTCGTGAATTTGTTTCATTCTATAAATTGTTAGTCACATTTTTTAAAACTATTATCCTTCGATGAAAGTTTTTAATATCAAGTATCTAATAAGATTCGATTAGCATAATTTTATCATGATAATTGAAATTATTATTAAGTTTTACATAAAATAAACTATAACTGTTTGTCAAAATATTACGAAAACGCGAGAATATTAAAGCATTATTTTAAAATCAGTAAGTCGCGTTTCCCCTTCTCATAAACCTTCCCTCATCTCCCTCTTGATGAAAGGCATTAACACTGCGTTGTTTATGAGGCACCGTAAGAAACCAACGATGACAAGAGATTTAGGGGTGAATCGAGAAACGAGACGTTGCGGGAAAACAAATGGCGCCGGGGATTCTCCGCGATAAAAAATTGCACATCTGTTTACATTAATACCCAGTCATTAGCAAGTCTTAGTGTCAAAATTCCAAGTCGCTGTCTTCGAGATCGCACGGAAGGTCTCAACAGACAAATGCGATGGATCGCGCGCGGATCGTCGAAATACAGAAGTGAATCTTTTGATTAATTACACATCGATGAAAATAATTTTAACTACGAATAATCCCTTATACATATTTTACAAACTCTTTGATTCCATTTGTTTAGTTCTTTTCAGCAATACAAAAAAATTTGCGTATATATAAAATATATTATACTATATATATATAACTGATGAATTTTTAAATGTATTTTATAAATTATTATTTAATGCTTTTTTTTATTTAAAGAATATTATTATATCAAATTCATTAATTAAAGTGCTTAAATATTACATATAAAATCGACAATACCTTTATTAATACTGCTTTCAAGTTTTCATTTTCTCTATCCTATATGACAGTTTAATAGTAAAGATAGATATCTCATAGTTAAGCGATAGAATATGAAAATTTGAAAGTCGTATTAATGAAGGAAATATTAATTTAACCAATATTAAGAACGTTGTACATTTGAAATAAGCGATATATGTTCTTTCGCATATGATTAAATTAATAAAAACTGCAAATGTATCCTGACTTCTGACTTGATAGAAGCTGTTTAACTCTCAAGAGAACATGTAAATCAAAATAAGTATTTGTACTATTAATAAAAAAATCCATAGATCTAAATCTCATAAATTACTCCGAGCACAACACCTTGCAATTTTTCTTGTCGCTTGCGCTATAAAATTGAAGAAAATATACAAGTTGTCCAATAAATTCATCTTTACAGAACAAATGATTGTTTTCCCAATAAGTCCAGAATAAGGACACGAACAGAAATGAGGAAAGGAGTGCGAGAGAAAGGGTGGGAAAAGAGGAAGAGAAGGAGGGAGCGAATCCGTCTCGAATCCGGGCTCGAAGAATGAGAGAATAGCGAAAGGAAGAGATGGAAGAGGGAGATGGGAGACATCGAAGGACGACCCGGGCGTTCATCGGACATTTATCCAATTAACCGATTCGAGTCGAGTAACCGGGGGTCAGGAGATCGTTCTGATACCTATACATACACCTACACATACACGCCTTTCCGCGTTCCTCCGCGGGATCGTCCGTACGGATACCAGAGAAAGCTCCATTACGTATATATACCTAATGCCGAATGTTGATCTGTTATGTTTAATTACAGGGGCTGATATTGACGGGTCGGTATGTGCCTCGAAGAGGAGAAACGCGGCGCTGCGGGGAGGGGCGGAGAAGGAGGAGGGGGGGGGGCGGGATTGGTTCCGGTTGCTTGTTCGCAAAGTCACCCCTTTCTCCGTGCGGATCCGGGCGGAGGAGAAGCGACGGAGGCGCTCGGGCACTGTCGAACGAAATGGCCAGCAATATTGTCGTCGTGGTCCGGGGGATTTGCGTGGGGCGGATCGGAAGGGGTTGGCAGGGGCCGCCCGAGTGACACGGGAAATTAATTATACGCTCCTGGAAGTCCTGACCTCCGATAGAACACCCGAAGCAGACTGCGTCGTTCGCGATCCCCCGCGTCTCTTTCCGCCGCGACCGTTCTCTTATTTTCCGATGATGAGAATCGGCTTCGTTTCTTTTCCCGTGAGCGTTCCGACGCGCCGGTGGCATCGATATGTCGGAGACATCCTTTGAGATGTCTACCTTTGTTTGAAACTATATAATGTCTTGAAATCAAAGGGTCACGAGATTCAATTTAGATTAAATTCTGACGACAAATAACTATGAGAGAACTGATAATCACTTGAGTATAACGTATATATTGAGTGTGTTTTTTTATGGCTGAACGAACGTACATTTTTGGAACTTATATATAGATGTTTGATATTTGATGAAAGCGAGAAAGAAAGTTCTATAGTGTAGTACAGGGAGAATAAAAAACAGAACTATTGTACGTGTAAAGATTTACTCTAATATAAATTCGTTTCATATGTTGAACTTAAAATTTTGAACAGCGAAGTATCCTTAAATATCTTCCGAGAGCAATGAATGCACCGTAAGTGTTAATATCGGTTATAAATTAACTTTCATGCTGTAATTGCGACGACTCGATATTACACACCGCGCGGTATTACATAGTGACAAAGTTATTGAATCGTCGAAGGAACCGCAACGATGTATATCTATTTATTTTGCGTGCCCCACGGTGACGGGGTTTGCAGGAGAATATTGCATTTCCAGTCTCCGCAAGCCATCTCTCTTCATTTGTCTCCTTCCGACGTCGACTTCACCCCCGGATTCTATAATCCGCTTACGGCATGGACTCATTACACTGCTCACATTATTAATACCGCGTATAACGTATTCTTATTAGTTATTCTCGGAAGTATAAAGTCAGCTCTCCTTATCCGCATAGCTGACACTGTCTGCTTGCTCTGTGAAACTCTGTTAGAATTTGTTACCGTTTCTCCATTATATTCTCTGTGGTTGATACTCTCGCGTCCTTTCTATTATTTAATATCACGACATTGTTATTAATAAATATATCTATATTATTAAAATCGAATAAGATTTTATTCGATTTTTTTTAAAGAAATGCTTCTGTAGATGAATACTTCAAAAAATTCTATAAAATTCTATAATTTTAACTTGTCATTTCAGATTTGCGTTTAACGATAATCATGTTTCGGACAATCGATTGAAAAATAATCCGTCACATATAAAATGTAATTTCGATAAATAACATAATTGCTCGTTTGTGTTTTATTGTTGATATAAGCATAAATGCGCTGGGTATACATGTTATCTGGTGTTAGAATTCAGGATTGGGGTCTCAGGCATAGATTAGGATGCGTCGTGTTCACATGCCGGCGCGCTTCTTAGACATGGCGATGGCAAATAAGGCAGTCGGATTCTAATTGCCAGTCATAAATCAGGGACAACACCTGCACGATTCCGAAATGTTTATGGAGGCGGTGCTGTTACATCCTTCATTAGAAGGACGAACGGATGAAATGACGAACTGATTCAAGTTTAACCGACGCGCCGTGACATTAGTATTACTAATTACGTTCGGCAATCAGTGGCACGTGTTATCTTGACGATTTTGTACGACTGTTGTATCTAAAAATCTCTCATTTTATTATTTCACTACTTTTATTATTTCACTCTTTATGAAGAAAATAGAAAAGTGTCAAGATATTTTACCTTTTTTGAAGATGAAAGATATTATTTACATATAAAAGTAAACGACATAGATGAATGAAAATAAATTTCTAAATCTCATCTAGTAATTTTACGAGAATAGATACATACAAAATTCTTATTAACACAAAAATCAGAAAAGAAATTTTTTTATTATTAGTTAATAAAGAAGAATCTGAATTTCTTTGTTTATTATTCATTTCAAAGCAAGTTAAAGGATAAGGCGAATGTTGTGTCATAACGTAACTCATGTGATGAACAAGAAGGGATTCGAATAATCTCTTTGCCGGTATTTTCCTGCCGAGCGCCGAATTACTGTGGAATTAGCCGGAGACACGACGAGAGGCAGAGATTAGCGGATATGTAAATTAGGCATCTTCTTTGCTGCGCTATTTGTCATTTTTGCTGAGCAGTTTAAAAAGGTCAGCTAATGTGAACAAGAAGATAAAGTTGAGCGTTTTAATTGTGTAAAATTAGTATTTATATTGTTGTTTGCAAGCATAATATCCGCGAAATTTATTATAAAGATGACAAATGCACCAATATATTTATACATGTAATGTATGATTTCTTATTCTTGTTATTACATGTAAATGTAAATATATTTAATAAAAGTATATTTTATAAAAGTAGACATATTTAATATAAATATATCTACTTTTATAAAATTTTAGATGAATCATATTTTATATTAGGTGTACAACTTTGCTTCCGCCGTTTTTTTCCGAAATTCGAGGCTTTATTGTAAAAAACTAGTTATACATTTATGATTCAAAGTATTGTCCATCGCTGGCCACTACTTTCTCTCATCTTTCGGGTAGCGTACGAATCCTGCGTCGAAAAAACTGGTCATCTTTTGAGACTATTCACGAATCGAT
>Ga0157364_1004599_pt1 | contig 13816 bp, 6 predicted proteins | sample AttsexASBM2_FD_111476 | JGI IMG/M metagenome (GOLD analysis project Ga0157364, IMG submission 111476) | Fungus gardens microbial communities from leaf cutter ant in Ribeirão Preto, State of São Paulo, Brazil - Atta sexdens ASBM2 | ecosystem: Host-associated > Fungi > Mycelium > Unclassified ... | reverse complement strand
TATCCAATCGAGTCAAGGAGGCATATTCTTTATGACTGCAAAAGATTTAACGGGTATTGGAACCCCAGACGAGACACCTTGAAGCATTTCGTCATGTTTCTAAGGGCTAATCCGAGTGCTTTCGCATTCAATGACAGTCCAGTTTCTATTTAATTAGTTCGATTTCATTTCTTTACATCTACTTGACATTTAGTTAGTCTCTCTCCCTTTTCTTTCTCTTTTTCTCTCTCATGTTGTATCATGCCTCATGTACGTAGTTACGAAAGTAGCTACCACGGTCTGCCTACGCGCGCCGTGTAATAAATTGTTGATATAAAAAAAAAAAAAAAAAATGTGACAAAGTGTGATGACTGTTACAGGTTGGTCACATATGCCATAGTCATAGTCACAACATCAGGTGACATCAAAAAGATAATATTATATATTATTAAAAATAATAACTTTATTTATATAAAAACTCATAATATTTAGAGTAGACTAGATGTAAGTACATAGAGATCATGTACTAGAAGTATATAAGATAGACATACCTATACTAGGAGCTCTACCAAGTTTTTTTATACTAAGCAATACCAGTTTCCTCTTTTGACTAAATTATAAGTATATTATATATACACTATGGAATGAACATGTCATAAACTTTGATATCATTCTTCTAGCCCTTCATCTAAGTTCTATGCTTATAACATAATGTCATGTGATGTGTCATGTGACAATGGTCACATGCCTCTTCTCATTTAGGAAATAGAAGAGAAGAAAATTAAAATAAAATATAAGGGTTTAAGCATACCATAATATAGATTTCTATTGTCATATCATGTCACTTCATCATAACTTACAGATAGCTGAGTATAAAAAATAATGAAATATATTGGAGTTGATATCCTAATCAAAATATCAATACTTGTGATCTTTAAAAGTGTTATAAACTTCATTCAGCTTGTATTTCCACAACTAGTAGACCAATTTTCACAAACTAAGTTGTGCTGTAAAGCCCCAAACAAGAGCTATCTGCACATATATGGGATGTACAATAATATATGGTATATTACATAACAATAAGTATTCATAGAAATACAAGTATATCAATATAATAATATAATTAGTTATCTTCTAAAATTAGCCTGACAGATGATAGCTCCCATCAGATACAAGCTTTGATCATGTGATGGCAACAGCTTATGCATGGACCATCACTCTTTTGTATATATACTTCTGTGTCTGAGGATTAGACCTCAGACTTAACAACATTAATTTTCATCAATCTTTATCCTTTATTATCTGTATTGATCTTAATCATCATTGTCATCATTATTGAACTTCTAAATCACTTCTAAACTTCTAAGAGTGCACCCAAGGTTTAGATATCACAAATAAGTAAGTAGTTCATTTTGTGATAAAAAGGCAGTAAATATCTATAATATAATTGTAAGTATAAGTAAAAATAGAGTATACTAGTAAACTTTTCTCAAAGAGTTCCAGAACATAAAGTGTGACTGAAGTGGAAATTATATACTATACTAAATATACACTACTTATCTAGAATAACAATAAGAAAAGAAAATTTAAGTAAGACAGTCCATGTATTGGTCCAAGTGGTTACACAGTAATATAATGATTATTAAACAATATTTGCTTATGAACTAAGCCTATCCAGCATCTACCTCTCAGAAAACTATACTCACTACCTGTTCTAAACACATAGTAAAAGACTATTGATATAGACTTTGATATAGTGATAACTGTAGTGGACTCTATTTAAGAAAGCATACTTTATTCTAGCCCACTTTACTATCTGTTAGAATTGATCTTCTCAATATCATAATAGTTGACATAGATTTAAATCTTAGAAATGGTATTTTATTTAACTAACACATCATATAGTCACATGTACTACTTTCTGTAAACATGTTTCTGACCCTTAGTCATTTATAGCTGTCTATAAGTAAGTCATTGTTGCATTCTTCACAATTGAATTATTTACAGTTATCTATAGTATATTGGATAACTTCTAAGTTATCAAAGTGAAATATAAGATTGTTAAAACAATTCATTTGTCCCCATTCTTCTTTCCTACAAAAAATACTAGTGCTGTTTGAGATGATTTTGAGAGTCTAATATACCTTTTTCTTAATTATTCTTGAATAAACTTACATACTTCTTTCCTCTCTTCTTTTAACAATAAATATACTTTTCTCTTCCTTGGCACAAACTTCTTCTTCATCTCTATTGTATGATTTCACACCTTCCTTATTGGTATTCTCTCACTTGCCTTTTTTCTAAACATGAATACACTTATAGAATTTCTCTAGTACCAACTTTTTTGCCTCCTTTTTTGACTTTGCTACTTCTTCCTTCTTATTCCAAATCTCCCATTCTTCTGCTACTTTCTTTACTTTTATTGCTCTCTCTATTTTTGGCTTTTATTTTTTCTATTCTTTTTCTTCTTGTTTCTTTCCTTTCTCCTCTTTTTTTTCTTCCTCTATAGATTGTACTTAGATATAAACTCTATCTGTTGATTTGAGTTCACTACAACCATATTCATTCTTTCAACCTCTTTCATTGGTGTAAGCTCTATCAGCACCTATTATTGAGAGATCTCCTTTCTCTTTAGCCAAATTTAAAGCTGTGGTATCTATTGTTGTTATGCTCCTATGTCTTGCCTTGGTGCTAAATGCTTCTGTTTTCTTTGTCTATCCCTTAACATTTCTTTATCTTTTTTACTTTCTCTCCAATTCCTATTCAAATTTATTGCTTGCTCATATCACTACTTAATGATCCCAGGTTAGTACTCTGACTTCATAAGTCTTCACTACACTTAAATTCTTTTATCAATGATCTTCTTTCATAATCACTTCCCTTTGTTGTTCTTCTGAATTTTTGTATAAAATATTCCATTATCTTACTTCCTTATTCTAATCTTTTCAACTTTGCTATTTTTATTGTTTCATTATCTTCTTTTTCAAATTCTTTCATTAAATCTGCCAAAAATTCCTCTACTGTCTTATACTCCAAATTTCCTGCTTCCAAATCTTTCAAAATATTTTCCTTTCAAGTATCTGCTAACCTTCTTTTACACATAAGATAGCTCCTACTGAATCTGCTCTTCTACTGCTACTGCTCTCATTTTTATTTTCAAAAATAACTTACATGCTATAATAAATCCTGATACCTTTTCTGCCACTCTGTCAAATGCTTGTAGCTTAGCCACTTCTACACTTAGCCACTTCTACATTGTATCCAGTGTTAAATTATAGTGCTACTCTTCCTGCTCCTGCTAATAGTGCTTAAATCTGTATTAAGCATTGTTATGAACTACTTCTATTGCTGTCATATAATAATTTGAAAATTATGTTGACTTATATTGTAATATTGTGGTGGAGATTTAATTGGTGATGGTAATTATAATGGTAGTAGTAGTATAGGGGATAAAGATGTATAAAGTGGTAAGGTAAAACCAGTGCTAGTCTCTCCCTCAGATTTATACTCACTGCTTAACTCAATCTTGGTAAATACTAGTGGGCCTTCTTCTTGTCCTATTTCACACTATCTACTGAGTACTTATTCTACCAACTACTACTCTAATGAAATTGTATATAGATATCTCTTGTTAGAGTTGTGAACCTTAGACACTAGCTTTTTCATTTAACATTTCTTTTTTTTACTTTTATTTTCATTTATTTTCATTTATTTTTCTATTTTTGAACTTAGGGTTAGGGATAGAGTGACAAGATCATGCTGTCACACATCAGTCACATCAGATAACATGATCACAAGTCATGAGACATAAAGAAGAATGTAGAAGATTCTGGAAGAATGACATCATACAACATGTATAACACATGTTGACCTTGAGGAGAATGCATGGTCTTTAGGGTAGGCTAGGTGTTATGAAACACTTTGGACACTAATATTTTTCTTTTCCTTTTATCTATTTTTCTTGATTTTATATTTCTTTTCTTTTGAATTTCTTTTTCTTTTTCTTTTTATTGATGATGAAGAGGTATGTGACATTGCAGTCACATGACAGGTCACATGATGTGATGTCATAGGCCTAAAACATGGTAGAAGAATTTAGAAGATGATTTCAGGGCATATAGTGTACCCATGGCAGCCTTGAGTAAGATGTAAGGTGGACATGAGATAGTAGCATGGACTAACCTGTAACAGTATAAATAGGACTCTAATTTAGCAGAGGCTCCTTGTTAAGTTCTCTTGTTATCCCCACTACTAGATAGCCAACTGAGAGCTTTGCTGAAGTAAGCATACTACAAGTGCCATTCCAGTGAGTAGTTGCTACAACACTAGAGAAGTAGTAGCACAGACCATCAAGATTTAGTATATAAGGTAGACATTTCTGTACAGAGTTCTCTATTAAGTTTTCTTATGTTAACCCAATATAAGGTTCTATTCATTGACCCACTCTAAGGTCTTTGAGTTATAACATCTCTAAAGAGAGAATACCTACTCTAGATAGTGCTTTAAGAGCCCCCACTATTCCCCTGTGTAGACTGATCACAAGTGAACCAGTAACACAAAACTACTATATGAACAACTATCTAATATATCTACAAAATTTTCATATAAGTTAATTTATACTATTATTTTATTCTCTATTGTTACTAATACTTCTAAGCTCTCTACCATAGAACTTACCATTAGTAAGTGGTTGTTAGTTATCCACACTATACTATACTACTATGCATTCTGTTCTTCTAACAGATTATAAGCCTCAGTTGTCTTAATCTCTAGTTGGCACTTTTTTAGGCTATTTTCTATTGATAAGAAGGGCTTGACTAACTTAACTAGTGAGCTGACATCTTGTTGCTTTTATTGTAGTAATCACTAACCAAGATAGTTAATAGCATACTAATTAGTCTTATAGAGCATGAGTCTTATGAAGATTACAAGAAAACTTAACAAGAAGTCCCTGATGTATTTTAATACTATATATACTACTATTACAAGTTTTACCCTAAGCTACATATGTTGTCCATAAGTCTACTGTACTATTACCACAAGGTAAATATACTGTAGCTATATCTTTTAATATTATTATTCTAGTTTCTTCTACTATGTTTCAGACCTATAACATTGCATTATGTATTAGCCAAATGCATCAAATGTAACGGCCTGCACAAATCTGAACACCACCAAGAATTTGGCTGGTGTTGTAAAGCTAACCCCAAGATTAACCCACCAAGGCTGGAAACCAAGAAAGGCGAACCGTGCCCTCATTTGTTCAAATGCTCAAATTGCCGTAGTGATCATCAAGCTGATTCCAACTTGTGTCTGTTCTGGAGGCACAGATTTAACAGGGAGTGGCATCTAAAGAAATATGCTGAGATCTGTGTCAACAGATTCAAATCTACTCATTCTGAAGTGAACGGCTCATCTCCCCAATGATCATCAAAAACCTCAAGATCTATTCGCAAAACGTTCGAAAGAACTCTCTCATCATTAATACTATCCTCAAAACATTAACTTACTTCGACATCATCCTAATCCAAGAACCTTCTTGGTCAGAAATATGCAAGATTCCTAGCTCTTTGAACAGCGAAGGGGACCCTCTTATAGGATCTGTCCATCATCCCAATTGGATTTCATTTGCCAGAACTCCTTCAGTCGACAAGGACTCTCCTAGAGTCATTTCTTATATTAACATTCATCTTTCATCTTTTCGCTTTCTTCTTCACAAAGATATTATTAATCACAGAGATATTAACCTCATTTCTTTTTCCAACAACAATATTTGCTATTACATTTTAAACGTTTATTCTGACTTATCGCATACAGCTTTAAAGTATCTGAAGGATACTGAAGTCAACATCGATAACATTGTTCTAATGACTGGTGACTTTAACATTAGAGACAGTCTTTGGGATCCGACCTTTCCTTTTCATTCCTCTATTAGTGATGATTTAATTATTATAGCAGACTCTTTTGATCTTGCTCTCTCCTCGCCTACTAACCCTGGCCCAACCAGATACTCAGATACAGCCGGAGAGTCTAATTTGGTTATAGATCTTATGTTTCTCTGCAACGGATCTTCTGAACTTGACCATCACACCATCCTCCCTGAATCTCAGTTATCTTCTGACCATGCTCCTCTTTCTGTTAACATTCCTATCACTGAAGAGATCATACAAACGTCAAAACTCACTTTAGCACCAAAAAGTGAACAAGAAACTGCCTTCATTCATGACATTATTTCAAACTTCAAGCATTTGGACACATCCAATATTGTGGATACTGAAGTACTTAAATGAGTAGTCAACCGACTCAGATCAATTATCGATCAAGCTTGGACAAAAAACACAAAAAAGTCAAGAATTTCCAAGCATTCTAAACAGTGGTGGTCAGATGACTGCAAAAGATCCCTCGATAATTACAGGTCATCTAGAAGCCTTGATAACTGGAAAAAGTTCAAAAATTCAGTCAAAAACGCCAAATGATCCTTCTTTGATGACAAAATTCAAGAGGTAGTGAATAAAAGTCGAGGACCTTGGGAACTGACAAACTGGATCAAGAGAAGAAAACTCCCCACCATCAAAACTATCAATCATGACAATTGACTGTGTCTCACTCTGGATAGCCTATGGAACACATTACATAGTTCTTTCAACACTGCTCTTAATCACTGTGTGGATCTCAATATTCTCAATGAAATCGAGCATAAACCCTCCCAGCAATGGAGTTTGTTCTCCAGAACTGAATTCAAATCAGCGATCAGCAAGTGTAGCGACTCTTCAGTACCTGGCCCAAACAAGTTATTGTGGTGCCATCTGAAATTCATTGTCAAAAATGATGACTACCTCACCAACATTATCAATATTGCTGATTCATGTATCAATTTAGGGTATTGGCTGAATTACTTCAAGATTTCATCCACTATCATCATACTCAAACCCAACAAGACTTCGTATGACCAGCTAAAAGTGTTTTGACCAATCATTATTCTCAACACTCTAGGAAAACTTATAGAGAAAGTAATTGCAGAAAGACTTCAATTCACAGTTGCACGCAATGATTTTATCCATCTGAGTCAGCTAGGTAGTCTGAAATTCAAGTCCACCTTAGATGCTGGTGTTGCTCTCACTCATATCATCCAATCAGGGTGGACCAAAGGGAAATCTTCAAGTACTCTCGCCTTTGACATTTCCCAATTCTTCCCATCTTTAAATCACAATCTGCTTACTCGTATTCTGGAGAAAGCTGGTTTCGATCCCAAAGCCACGTCTTTCTTTGCAAACTACATAGTCAGCAGAAGAACCAAGTATATGTGGAACGACTTCTCTTCCCCTTTGTTCGATGTCAATGTTAGAGTTGGTCAAGAATCCGCTCTTTCTCCCATCCTTTCTTTCTTATATCTCTCTCTGTTTCTCTACATTCTAGAAAACAGACTTAAAAATCTCAGAATCCCTGTTTCTATTCTCTCTTTTGTTGATAATGGTCTTATTATCGCTCAGAACAAATCCTTTGTCATTTCTAACTCTCAACTTTTTTATAGTTATAATGTTCTCACTAAATTACTGGACAGTTTCGGCCTCGTCATTGAACATTCTAAAACTGAAATATTTCATTTTAGCCGATCTCAAGGGGTCTTTAACCCTCCCCCTCTCGACCTTTCCCCGATTGGAGGACCAATATTGTGACCCAAGAACTCTTGGAGATACTTGGGATTTATCTTTGATCACAAACTACCGTTCCACAAACACATTGACTTCTACGCCAACAAAGCTATCTCAATGGTCAAGTGCATGAAGCTTTTAGGAAACTCGTCATGAGGTATCAATCCCCTTCAAAAGCGATTGCTCTACAGATGTTGTATCCTCCTGATAGCTCTTTACGGCTTTCAACTAGGGTTCTACAACAAGGCTCTGCTATCCTACCATATGAAAATCCTCAACAAAATACAGAGAAGAGCCACCATTTGGATTTTGGGGGCCTTCAAAACTTTGCCCTTGGAAGGTATTGAAGCCATTGCTGGAATTATCCCAATGAAGTTCCATCTACAAAAAATTGCTAAAAGATCACAGATTCAATCTTTCAAACTTCCAATTAATCACATCTTAAGAAATCTCATAGACGACTCGCCTCCATCATCTACCATTCCAAACCCACATAAGATTGGTTTGTTAACCAATTGTCAAAGAAGTCTAACCAAAGGTCACCTCATTGATTCATATAACAAATCTCATGGGATCTTTCCATCTTTTTCTCCTCTTAGTATTGAGTTTTCTCCTAGTCACCGTATTATAGACAATTTTTCTGATCGTTTCTCTTTCAACTTAGTTAACAGAAAGGAAAAAACAAAAGACAATATCTGCACTCAAGAACTTGACAAAATGGTCCTTCAAGTCTCTTCTTTGCCTCATACAGCTCTCATGGTTACAGATGCTAGCATCAAGAACAATATTGCTACATCTATATCACACATTCACTTAATGAACAGTCTCCTCACCAAAACTGTCCATCATGCTTCATTTGTAACAAGCACTGAAGCGGAATTGTTTGCCATCAGGTACAGCATCAACCAAGCCTACTCTAAGGATAACATCTCGAAGATCATTATCATAACTGATTCCATTCATGCCACTAAGAAAATTTTTGACAGCGACTCCTATCTCTACCAACTTCACTTCATTGTGATTCTTCGTGAGTTGCAGAAATTTTTCAACTCTAATCTTGACAATTCTATAGAATTTTGGGAATGTCCAAGTCGACTTAAGTGGAGATTTTATTGTGACGTCAATAAAGATTCAAAGTCTTTCCATCTGACTCCTTCCTATCCTTGCAAGATTTCATGGGATTTTTGCAAGAAAACCAACAGCGACAATATCATTAAACAATGGAAAATGACATTTCAAGCATCAGACAGTAAAGGAAATCATTTCCTTGACCTCTTAGACAATGACTTCAATCCTATTGAACCATCCTACATCAAAGGCAGTCTGTGGCTTCAATCTTTTGGCCATTCCAACTCGCTTTATGCTTGAGCCACTAGAGCTATCACAAACCATGTGCCCATTGGGGAGTATCAACTTAGGTTTTTACCCAACATGGACTTTTCATGCCCATGCAACAATTACCCCATTGAATTGAGGAGACATATCCTTCATGAGTGTAAAAGATTTAATGGGTACTGGAACCCAAGAAGAGATTCACTGAACTATTTTGTTATGTTCTTGATCACTAATCCTAATACTTTTACATTTATAGACAGTTAGTTTACTCAGCTAAGTAGATCTTAGTCTTTTCTCTTTTCTCCTTTTCTTTGTTGATTAGCTCTTATATCTCTTTTCCTTTTCTTTTTCTTCTTCTTTTTCTTTTAATTTCCCTGTTAGTATGCTTCCTCTATATGTAGTTATGAAAGTAGCTACCACAGTCTGCTTTCATGCGCCATGTAATAAATTGTTGATTTAAAAAAAAATTGCATTATATATCATATGACTATAATCATATGCTTCTTCATTGTCTAAGAAATAAAAGAAACAGAAAAGAAAAGAAAGAAAAATCAAAATATAATATAAGAGTTTAAGTATACTATAATAGCTTCTAAGTCTATTGTAAATTGAACTAATCTCAAATTACTCTATATCTATAGGACTTTCTTATATCTTATATATGTTAATAACTTATTATTGGTTAGATTAAACATTTGTATTCTAGCTAACTATATTTACTTTCTAGTTCATGCTGATTATCTTTATTAATTGTAATGGCTAACTTTGTTGCTACTCTTTCTGAGAACTGTGTTCAATCAACTCTTACTTTTATTACCTACTTGTTATGATGTACTTGAACACTAACATTTTTCTTTTATCTATTTTTCTTGATTTTATATTTTTTTTCTTTTGACTTTTTCTTTTTCTTTGATAATAAAGAGGCATGTGACTGCAGTCATATGATATGTCACATGATGTGAAGTCATAGGCTTAAACTTGGTAAGAGTGGGTGAGAAGGAACTAGAAGAATAACATCAGAGCACATGTATATAGCATAGTATTCTTATGGTAGATATGAAGATAAAACATAGTGAAAGCATGAACAACATATAGACTTTAGGACAAGATTAAAATAGTATTAGTACAGACTACCTATAACTTATATAAATAGGATAGCAATTCAGTAGAGACTCCTTGTTGAGTTCTCTTGTGATTCCTACATAGATATCCTTCTATGAGATTTACTACTTAAAGTCATTATTGGTCTTTGTGACTAATAGTTGCCATAACACTACTCTGATATTATCTTTACTGTTAAAAACATGCTGAGTACTTTGGCACTCTCTCAGACTACTAATGTGAATAGGATATCTAGGAAAAACTTCTTAAGCTTCTAAGTCTTGGCCATTCTTAATTCTATCTTGCTAGATAATTTATTAATATATAGCCTGTTACAACTTAAGCCTCAGTAATGAGTTAAAAGAGAAATCTTGTATAAAGTTTATATAAGAGAACTTGATGAAGTTCTTAAGTACAATATATTCTACTTCTATATACTAAACTAATGGTTTGTGCTATACAAATCCTAGCCTACTCTAAAAGCTATATATATCACATTATCATTCTAAAATCTTTTATGTTCTTCTATGACACATGATTGTGTGACTATGACTTGTGACAGATGTGTGATATTATACTAAACCCTAACCTTAAGTTAAAAGTAAATAAAATAAAAATAAAACTGAAAATAAAAATAAAATAAAGTTTATTATTTGTAACTCTGATATAACTAGTCTGATATTAAGACCCTAATCATGGGTCTTATCCCTATTTGCCTTTACCTTCAAAAACTTAGCGGTAGATCGCAACTCAGAGGCCATACTCTTCCCGCCAACCATATCATTAGATTACTTTTGGATAATAACCCTAATTGTCCTTTTTCTCCCTATGACTTATCTCTTGGTTTGCTTTCCAAGAGACAATAATGCCTACTAAAAGGCCACATAGTCGACATGGATAACAGGTTTAATGAAGTCTTCTCTGCTTTTGACCCGATTAACCCTAAACTTCAACCTGGTAACAGAGTTATCGATATCTTTTCTAATTGTTTCTCTTTCCATACTTTCAGTAGAAAGAATGATCCTTCCTTTAAATCTCGTCTTCAACAGCTCGATACCTTAGCAATTAAATTCTCCACCTCCTTGTCCACTGCTCTCGTGATAACTGACGCGAGTGTCAAAAACAATGTCACCTCATCCATAGCGCACATTCATGTTCACAATAAGCCTGTGGTCAAAGTTCTCCACAATACTGTCAACATTACTTCATCGGAAGCCAAATTCTTTGCTTTGAAATGTAGTATTAATCATGCAACCCTCTCGCACGAAATATCAAAAATCATCATTGTCACAGACTCCATTCATATCGCTAGGAAAATATTTGATCCTTCTTCATATATGCTTCAAAAGCAATCTACCTGTGTCCTTGCAAAGCTTAGAGAGTTCTTTGATCATCGTGATACAAACTCGATCGAATTCTGGGAGTGTCCAAGCAAGGGCAATTGGCATCTTCATAAAGCTGTCAATTCAGACACTAAATTATTCAATCTCATTCCTCTATTGCCAAACAAATACTCCTGGGATTTCAGCAAAAAATTGGAAAGCAATAATATTCTCAACACTTGGAAGATGATCTTTCAAGCATCAGATCTCAAAGGAAGAAATTTCCTGGAGCTTGTTGATAGCGACAACATCCCACTCGAACCCACTTATTGCAAAGGAGGTTCTTGGCTTAGATACTTTGGGCATTCTAATTCATTATGCACAAGAGCTACAAGAGCAATTACTAATCATGCTCCAATAGGAGAATATCGCCTCAAATTTTTCCTAAATGAAGATTTCTCTTGTTTGTGTGGCCTCTATCCAATTGAAACAAGACAACACATCTATCAAGATCGTTGATGGTGGACTTTATTTTATTTCCTCTTTTCATTTTATTTTACTTTACTTTACTTTACTTTTTTCATTTTTCTATTTTTAGAACAACTCGGGTTAGGGTTATCAGTCACGCTGTCACATCTGTTACAAATTGATGGTGTAGTCACAAGACTGATCACAGGACTTGGGAGAAGGAAGTAGAAGGTTCTGGAACAAAGTGATGTTATACAGCATGGACAACACATGCTAGCCTCATGTAATACTCATGGTCATTTAGGGTAGGGTGCACAGTAGCTAGCATGGACCATAGGTAATAGTATATATAAGGTAGACTACTTTGTATTAGGAACTCTATTGAGTTCTCTTGTGTTACTCAATACAAGAGTTGCTTCTTTGCTTAACCCTTTGAACATTGATTCATAACAACATCCTTCACAAGTGCAGAAGGTTTAACGAGTACTGGAACCCAAGGAGGGATTCAATTGCTCACTTTGTCCAATTTCTAGAAAGAAATCTGTGAGCTTTTTCTTTTACTTCTAGCTAGATATTTTCTAGTTGATACAATTTCTTTACATTCTTCTTTTTCCTCTTCTTTTTCCTCTTTTCTTTTCTTCCTCTAGTCTTCATGTAGTCTCAGTCTCCATGTATGTAGTTATGAAGTAGCTACCATGGTCTGCCACCACGCTCCATGTAATAAATTGTTGAATTAAAAAAAAAAATGTTAAGACCCTTTGAACTTACTTGTAGACCTTTATAAAAACATTTGGATTCAATATTTCTATAACATCCACTTGGAGCTCTGTTTAATTACTTCTTTAGTTTACTTTATATATTTAAGACTAGTAGTTATTCTGTAATAGCTAGTTTGATAATTGACTAAAGTTGATACTAAACTTCAGTATTAATAGCAACATACTTTCTCTTCTTCTTCTGCTATCTATGTTAGCAGTTAAAGCATCCCATCCAGATTCATAAATAGATGAGATGAGGTTCCAGGCTGCAAAACCGAACTCTGAGATGTGTGGTATATCTTTTTCTGTTTTACCACCAAGATGTCTTTGTTTGACGAATTCTGCAATTCTAAAAAGAGATGTTGAAATGTTTTTGGTGTCAGCATCGATGGACCCGTTAGTTCCAAAAATGGACACCGAAGAAAAGGCATCTCTGGGTTCGCATAAGACAGAGTAATTTCTTCTTGAGATTCACTACTTTTGACTAGGTCAGCCCAAGACGGGCTGTTGTTAAGGGCTTGTACCCTGTCGGCATATGCAATGGAGGAGACGCTTGAGTGCGTCGATGACTCCCTAGAGTTGTTAGTGCTGGAGTTGGCAGACCAACCTCTTGGAGTGTCGATGTCCATGTCCATAGCCTTGTTAAGATGTGCTTGAGGGTTTGAAGTTGAACTAATATCAAAAGGAAATTGTGTATTCGCTAGTTCTCTGTTGGGCGCTACCATACTAGATGGTGGTAAAAGAGAAAGAGGCGATGATACCCTAGTCACTTCAAGTCCTACTTTGATTGTGTATCATAATTTGTATATACCTACTCACTCTTTCACACGCCCACGACAGCGACGACGACTCAGGCATACTCATACTTTGAGTCTGTCGACAAATAACCATATGCATAATACTCCTGACCAATTGGACTACTTATGGACCTAACCCCTTGCATTATTCACTTTATATCAGGGTCGTTTCATTCGCTCTCTCTTTTTCTTCTGGCTTTTGACCCGGCTCGCCGAACGATTCACCACGTACAAACCGTCTCGACGCTTGGCCCTCACCAATACTTAGCTGTGAATCAATACAAGGATCGGATTTTCACGACTACCTGGGCTCAGCCGCCATCTTTGCAGAGTTGGGTCCTTCAACGGTCCACATCGGAGCCATGGCATCTGTCTTATCTCAATACTGTGCCTATCAGTGAGTA
>Ga0157364_1004598_pt1 | contig 13816 bp, 13 predicted proteins | sample AttsexASBM2_FD_111476 | JGI IMG/M metagenome (GOLD analysis project Ga0157364, IMG submission 111476) | Fungus gardens microbial communities from leaf cutter ant in Ribeirão Preto, State of São Paulo, Brazil - Atta sexdens ASBM2 | ecosystem: Host-associated > Fungi > Mycelium > Unclassified ... | reverse complement strand
GTCTGTACAAATTATATAGAGATTTATACAAAAAAGATTCTCTCTAAAACATGAATGTCATATATATTAATATAAACATATATCACACACACACACACACACACACACACACACACACACACACACACACACACACACACACACACAAAATGATATAATGATAACTTTAATACAATGCTGAATAAGTCCTTGATTGAATTCTCTTTAATTTCATAGGTTTGTTAATGGAGTTGCGATTAAAACTGGTCATCGCTTCCGTACAACACATGATTTTGGTTATGTCGCTCTTGATATTCTTTATACCTATCCTGAAGATTCCGGTACTTACATGTGTAAAGCAACCAACCTAGTTGGCGAAGCCGTTAATACTTGCACTATCAAAGTCAGTTGTAAGTATCTATAATATCATGTTACTTAAATTGATATATTCTTACATGTTGGTTTTATGCTAATTGTTCTATGTAATTGTCAGCAAAAAATACACTCTATCCGAAGTCTAATTTTTCACTGATGAAGAACTCGACAAAACATTCATATAAACAGCAATATAATTTATGAATAAAAAAAAACTATTTAAATAGTGGCAATACCTTTATAAAGAAGATTTTCTTTAAAATCTATAAATTCTTGCAAACTCAAACAAGTTGTGTCTTGCAAACGACATAAAAATATTATACTTTAAAAAAATCATTAATCATATTATATGACATTTCAAGAAACGTCAAATCGATAACTCTTTGGATCAAGATTGATCGTAAAATCAGATTTATTTTATTTAAAAAATAAGCACAAGAACAAAATACATAATTATAATCTCTTTTTTTATCATAGCACGACGGAGTATTCTTTTGGATACCCAACATCCGGATGGTTTAGAAAAGATTCGAGAATTAGAGTCTCAGGGTCATCCTGCACGATTAGAAATTGAGGAACCGCCAGTAACACCACCGAGATTTGTCTCTGAGCTTAGGGTAAATAATAATAACAATATGAATAATAATGAGAATGATAAAAAAGCAACTTATATAAATTATTGATGCCTATTATTGTGGCAAATATATATAAAGCTCAATAAATGAAGTGAAGGAAGTGAATACGAAAAACTTTTTTAGGGTACCACTGAAGTATATGAGGGGCAAACAGCTCACTTCGAGTGTCAAGTAGAGCCTCTGCATGACGCAAATCTAAGAATCGAATTCTTTCATAATGGTAAACCATTACCATCGGCAGCGCGTTTCCATGTAACTTTCGATTTTGGATATGTAGCTTTGGACATTGGTCATGCCGTACCCGAAGATGCAGGACAATATTCCGTACGAGCGATTAATGCATTAGGACAATGTGTATCATCAATCGAGCTTAAAGTAATCCCAAGAGATAACATTATTTTGGATTCTCAACGGCCGGAGGGAATGGATAAAATCAGGGAGCTCGAAGCGCAACAACCATGGAAGAGACCGGAGGTTCCAGAGCCTCAAACTCGACAGCGACCAGTCTTCACGCAACCACTGCAAAATATCGATAATATTACTGAAGGTCACACTGCGCATTTCGAATGCAGACTCATACCAGTAGGTGATCCTATGCTCAAAGTGGAATGGTTTAGAAATGAAGTGCCTCTTGAGACAAGTAAGAATTTCTAGATACAAAAGTTGAATATTAAAACGCAAAATATTAGTATAATTCTATAATACTGCGACAATACAATTCTCGTATGAAATAAATTTTTACTGTAATTTTTTTAGGTTCGCGAATCACAAAAGTGCATGACTTTGGATATGTATCTCTGGATATTGCTCATGTACGTGATAAAGATGAAGGAGTTTATATGTGCCGCGCATCTAATCCGTTAGGCGAAGCAGTTACCACAGCTTCAATGAAGATCAAAAGTAAATGATTTTTTTATCTATTTAACTAAAGCTATCAAAATTGATTTTTTAACGAGTAATCTTTAGTACGATTAATTATTTAATCTATTTAATAAATTATTCTTATATTATTATATAACACATATAGCTAAGGCGAGCATACAGTTAGATACTCAGCACCCAGAGGCACAACGTAGAATCGCTCAGTTGGAAGCCAAGGAAGCCGGACGACCCGAGGAACCGGAAAAAGTGTTTGATAAACCGATTTTCACGCAGTTATTAACTGGACCAACGGAACTTTGGGAAGGACAAATGGCTAGATACGAATGCAGAGTCGTTCCTGTCGGCGACGCGAGTTTAAGATTCGAATGGTATATGAACGGAGTTGAATTAAAAATGGGTAAGATATAAATTCTTTAACATTAAATTACTATTATAATATCGCAGGTATGTAACATTAACAAAATCATTGTGCATCGATATTTAGGATCACGTTTTCACGTAAATCATGATTTCGGATACGTAACATTGGACATTCTAAAAGTTATCCCTGAAGACTCTGGAGTCTATACTTGCAAAGCGATTAATAATGCAGGAGAGGCAATATCATCGATCTCTTTGAAAGTAAAAGCGCGTTCAGCCATCGATTCCGAGAGCATACAAACGGATGCGTGGCAGAAGATTCAATTGAAAGAAGCAGAAATGAATAAAGTGCCAGAAATGCTTATCGATACAACTCCACAGCAGGCACCAGTTTTCACCAAACATCTCGAAAGTTTCGATAAATTGATAGAGGGTCAACATGTCTATTTAGAAGCTCAGGTGGAACCGCGGGCGGATCCTAATTTGAGAGTGGAATGGTTTAAGAACGGTATAATTCTCCAAACTGGAACGAGGCTTCGTAGTACGTTTGATTTCGGTCTAGTAACATTATCGATCAACGGACTAAGACCCGATGATTCCGCAATTTATACATGCAAAGCAACTAATCTTTTGGGAGAAGCAGTGTCAACTTGTAGTTTGAAAATTGCCGATCGTCATTGGTTATTGGGAGATACTTTGCATCCTGATGCTCTATCGAAAATCGATGCTTTGGAACAGCCTCAGAGAATCTCTACTGATCAACCGGAACCTACTTACGAAGAACCAGTTTTTATCACTCATTTAAATAATGTAGAATGCATCGAAGGTGATAACGCTCACTTCGAATGCAATGTAGAACCGTCGAAAGATCCAACTATGAAGATTGAATGGTTTTTGAACAATAAACCTTTGCCGACTGGTGCGAGATTTAAAAGCACTTATGATTTTGGTTATGTAGCTATGGACTTAACTCACGCTTACGAAGAAGATTCTGGAGTTATTACTGTTAAAGCTACAAATTCAAAAGGAAGTGCACAGACATCTGGTACTTTAAAATGTACTAGCAAGCAAAATATTTATCTTCAAACGCAACATCCACAAGGAGAAGTCGGACTTGAGAAAGTAAAAGAAGCCGAAGATGCATATCTATCAAAATATAAAAGACCAGAAGAAGTTCCTGAATATGAATATCCTAAACCGATCTGGACGGTGCCTCTCGGACCTGAATTTAAATTGGGAGAAGCTGAACCATTACATCTAGAGGGACAAGTTGAGCCAAAGGATGATCCTAATTTAAAGATTGAGTGGTACTTTAATGGAAAACCTTTAGAACATGGTTCACGCTTTAAAATGACTAGCGATTTTGGATTTGTCACTTTGGACTTAACGGATGTTTATGAGCGTGATTCTGGTATTTACACTTGTAAGGCCTATAACAAAGCAGGCGAAGCTTTCACTTCAACGACGGTTTATTGTTCTACGAAAGAAAATATCATTGAAAGGTCGCAGCATCCCAAAGGCAAAGAAGGTCTCGAAGCAATTCAAGATCTGGAGGAATCTTTGAAACGGCAAGAAGGAGCCCCTCTAGGAGAAGAAGAAGGTCAACCACCAATGTTTACATCGCAATTCGAGAATTTGACTAATCTCTCGGAAGGAGAGATCGCTCACTTTGAAGCATCTCTGATCCCTACTGGTGATCAAACTATGGTAGTTGAATGGTTCTACAATGGCAAATCTTTAGAAGCTAGTCATCGCACGAGAACCGTTTACGCTTTCGGCATGGTTGTTCTGGAAGTTCTCGGTACTAAAATAGAAGATTCGGGTACTTATACTTGTAGAGCTATTAACAAATGGGGTAAAGCAGAAATTAGCGTGCAATTAGAATGCATCGACAAGTCCAAGGGACAAAAACCTAAATTTACAACGCAAATTCAATCTTTGGAAGGTTTAAAGGATGGCCAATCAGCTCACTTTGAGTGTACTCTAATCCCAGTAGGTGATCCTCATATGAAAGTCGAGTGGTTCCACAATGGAAAACCTCTACGGCATTCGTCACGTTTCAAGATGGTCTCTGATTTCGGCTTTGTAGTTATGGATATCGCCGGTGTGATGTCTCACGACAGCGGAGAATACGTTTGCAAAGCTAGCAATAAATACGGCGAAGATTATACAAAAGCTACGATCAAGTGCTTTGGCAAGAGCGGAGTTTACTTAGATTCTCTACAGCCGGATTCGCTTGCTAGAATTCGAGAACTCGAAAGTTATACGGGAGAACAAACAACTACATCTACGACTCCTATCGCTGAACCACCGAAATTTATTACGCAAATTGCGGACATAACAAAACTGGTAGAAGGGCAGTCCGCACACTTCGAGGCTAGACTGATCCCAGTGAACGATCCCGATTTGAAAGTCGAGTGGTATTACAATGGCAAGAAACTTCCTCACGGTCATCGATATCGCACTTTCCATGACTTTGGTATCGTTATCCTAGATATACTCTATTGTTACGAAGAGAATTCTGGAGTTTATGAATGCAGGGCTATCAATAAATATGGTGAAGATTCTACGAGAGCAACGCTCAAATGCTTTTCTAAAGCTAATCTTGTTTTGGAATCGCAACTTCCAAAGGGCATGGAAGGCGGCCTAGAAAAAATACAAAATCTCGAAGACTCAATGATACGTACGAAAGATGAAAAAATTGTAGAAGAACGAGGCAAAGCTCCTATGTTCACTGTACCTTTGAGTAATATCGATGGTCTACGAGAGGGAGAAAGTGCGCATTTCGAGGCTCGAGTAATTCCTACGGATGACCCAAAATTAAAGGTAAATTAAATTTCATTTAATTTTAGTATAATTTATAATAATTATTTTGTATAGCATACGTATATAAATACGCATATATATATATATATATATATACATTTTATTGGATATTATATTGTTCTTTTTGATATAGGTCGAATGGTTTTGGAATGGTAAACCATTGCGAACAGGATCTCGCTTCCGCACTTTTTGCGATTTTGGTTTCGTCATTTTGGAAATTTCTCCTATCTACCCTGAAGATTCTGGCGAATATAGTTGTAGAGCAACAAATGATTACGGTGAGGCCGTGACAACGTGCACAATGAAGTGTACGGGCAAACGCAGTATTATTTTGGAATCTCAGTTACCCAAAGGTATGGAGAGTACAATTGATAAGATTGCTGAGTTGGAAGGTCTTGGAGCTGTTTCGGGTCAGATCAGTCCCGAGGACGATACTGGTAGACCGCCAGAATTTATCACGACTCCTTCTGACTTAACTTTGACTGAAAATTCTCTTGCTCACTTCGAATGTCGACTACAACCAATTAACGATTCTAGCATGAGAGTCGAATGGTTCCACAACGGCAAACCTCTTCTCGCTGGTAGTAGAGTCAAAACGATTCATGACTTTGGTTTCGTCATTCTAGAAGTTGCAAATTGCTATCAACGCGATTCCGGTTTATATACTTGTAAAGCCACCAATCGTCATGGTGAAGCCACAGTATCATGCAAGCTTCAAGTTCGCGGACGTCAAGGTATCATTCTAGAGCCTCAATTACCGAATAATTTTAAAACTGGTACAGAAAGCATTCAAAAACTGGAAGAGTCCCTATATAAGAAGGATGAGATTTTGGCGGAAGAAGAAATGCCGAATCCACCAAAATTTATTGTCGAACTTAAAGATATTGAAGTTGAAGAAGCTGGACCGAGTCACTTCGATTGTAGAGTCGAGCCTGTGGGTGATCCTACTATGCGTATTGATTGGTTCCACAACGGACGGCCCTTCGCGACAGGTTCTCGTGTCCATCAAATTAATGATTTTGGATTTATATCATTGGATATGTCGTATACATATGCACGAGATAGCGGCGAATATGTCTGCAGAGCTACCAACAAATGGGGTTCTGCTACTACCAAGGCTGCCATTACTTGTAAATGTAAGTTGCATATTTCGATCTTAAAAATGTAGATATATCTTAATTATTATAGTATAAAACAGAAATAATTTCTTATTTTATTCTCTTTTATAGCCAAGAAAACAATAGATTTTGATTCTCAATTACCAATGGGAATGAGTGGTGAAAAGCTAAAAGAACTGGAACGAGGACCGGTCTCTCAAGCTCCTGCGGAAGAAGCACCTCAACAACCGCCTCATTTCATCACGCAAATCCAATCAACAACTGTCGACGAGGGTGAACCAGTCAGATTCGAATGCCGTGTAGAACCCAAAGAGGACCCGAATCTACACATCGAATGGTATAGAAATGGCAAATTGATACCTGCTGGGCACAGATACAGAACGGTTTACGATATGGGATTTGTATCTATGGATATCTTATATGTTTATCCTGAGGATTCTGGTGAATATGTTTGCAAAGCCATCAATAATCTTGGAGAAGATACCACTCGAGCTGCTGTATCTTGCAAGAGTATGTTATATTTTAATCTTTTATTAGTTTTCATTGTTCAAGCTAAATCAGTTATATCAAAGAGGACTTCATCAAATAAATTTTTTTTTCACAGAATTACCAAGCATTATTCTACAAAATCAAGTACCAAAAGGTATGAAAAAATCGGAAGCTTTGATGCAGATGGAAGCGACAATTAAAAAATATACTTCGGAAATACATTTAACCGAAGACGATCTATATGATGCGGATAAAAAACAGCCGCCTCGTTTCGTCACGCAAATTCAAGATCAGACCGATCTTGTTGAAATGAATAGTACCAAATTCGAATGCCAATTGGCACCTGTGGGTGATCCAAATATGAAAGTCGAATGGTTCTTTAACGGGAAACCATTACCTCATAAGAATCGATTTACGCCTATTTATGATTTTGGCTATGTAGCAATGAATTTTGGTTGGGTTTATCCAGAAGACAGTGGCGAGTATTTATGCAGAGCTACGAACCTTTATGGAATGGACGAGACCAGAGCTATAATCAAAACTGCGGGAAAACCAGGAATTATCTATGAGTCTCAACTTCCAAAAGGCATGAAAAGCATCGAGAAAATCAGAGAAATGGAAGCGGCATGGCAAATGTAAGATATTATTTTACACTTCATTTATTGTGTACCTATAAGAAAAATAATTTCTTTGACTGATAAAATTATTAAAACACAAAATTTATTTCTATTTTATACATATCTTAAGATATTGTTTCCAAGAAAAAAGACTTTTCAAAAGAAAAAAAATTATTTTCTTCAAGTATTTATTTGTCCATATGACGAAAAATCATCAATATAAAATGACAATATAAAATGATAATATATATTATTTAAAATATCAAACCTTAGAGTACCCGAAGAAGAAGGTGAACAAGAAAAAGTACGCTCGGCGCCTATTTTCGTGAGCAAACCGGAACCGGTAATTGTCGAAGAAGGTGACTGGTCTAGATTCTGTTGTCGAGTCACTGGTTATCCAAGACCTCGAGTTATGTGGATAATCAATGGACATACGGTAGTTAATGTAAGTTTCAAAATATCACTTGCAATACATTAAATGATGCTTCTGACCAAAATATATTCATAATGTAATTATATTAAATTTGTCCCCTTTTTCACGCAGGGATCCCGCTATAAATTAACGTACGATGGCATGTATCATCTAGATATACCAAAGACGAGACAGTACGATCACGGAAAAGTTGAAGTGATTGCAAGAAGCTCCGTTGGGGAAGCATGTACAGAAACAACTCTAACGGTGAAGCAACGAAGCGACGATTACCGCGGTGTATTGAAAAATTCACCAAGGCGTAAGTTTTCACTCCTATCATATAAATATACGGCCATGACTTCTTCGTGTCTTACAATGAAATAAAGTATATTTTTATAGAACAATGAGATTGTATAAGCAAAAGAACTTTCTTGAAAAGTACGAAGAATTTATGCGCAGTAACAATTTGAATGGATTACAATAATACAGATATATCACACGTGAAAATGAAAAGAAAAAACGGTTGTAAATCTCCAATAACGATTCGCGAAAGGCGAGCGTAGATTGGAAAATATCGAGCAACCGAAACGCAGTACATTTTCTATATATCGATACGACACATGCATTCGAATACAGAGAACACTCTAAACTATTCGAACATAAATTCCTTTTTTCCTACTTTCCACATTTGGCACTCCAAAGCCACAAAAACCATCTCAAATCCGACAGCTTCTTCTGCTTCTCCTTCTTCGTCATGGTTGGAAATATCAACGGGAATATTAGAGCAACTTAGGTCAAAGGTATCGTATCTCTCACTTCATTCAGGTATGAAAAATATAATCGTCGGAAAAACGTTAATATTGTCTTATATTTTATTAATGTTTTTTTTTTCTTATAAATACGATCATATATTGTTGCGCTGGAGAATACGGCGGGTTTATTGCTCATTAGTATGTTTCATTCAATTTTATTTCATTCAATCTCAATTTATTTACTTCTTACGTTTATACTTAACCCTTAATCTGTATTTAAGATATTTGTTTAAGATAAATATACTGAGGAATCAGCTCCGATGACTTTAACCCTGATATATGACATATGTAGTCAAGATCATGATCCTAAAAGTCTCCAACAGGTTTTAGCCATCGTTATTCGTTATTCGTTAAAAAGTTTTTAACAGAAAAAGTTCCGCTATAAAACAAAAATTCTCTGCTTTAAAATAAATTTTCTGCTTTAAAAACAAAAATTTTCTTTGAAAACATTATTTTCTTATATAAATTTTGTTTTTAAAATAGAAAATTTATGATTTTGTAAAGACGTTTTATTCAAAATAAAGCTCTATCTCATCTTCCTCCCTGCCTAAAGATGACTTTTGATGAAGGTGGACCTTACTTCGCGTAGAAAGTTGAACTTTCTCAGACAGGGAAGAAGAGATAAGGTAGACCATTTACCTTATTTAATATTTATTCTTATTCATTGTACTATAGGCACATTGTACTATATTTTTTGTTTCCTTACTGTTATATAAAATAATTCATGTCAGGTATTGTTTGTAGAAAATGCAAATATCGAACAGATTCCGTATTTCTCATCAATATTGCGCAATCAATGTATAATTTGATCTTAATTACTATCATGTGTTTAATTTGCTGTTTTTCTTGCTTTTTTGTTTATCCTTTCCTTTTTTTTCTTTTTGAATATGCGTTTTCTATTAGGTGTGGGAAAAAGTTCGTGGCCCGTTAGATGTAACGGAAAAAACGCCACGAATTTTTTCCCACACCTAATATATTATCCATCCTTTAATGTCTCGTACGAAAAGTAGTAAGCGGTTGTATATTAACTTAATTAATTCGTCGAAAAAAAAAATGAAATTCGACGATTTGCGTAAAATTACTTAGTTAATCAAACGAAGGAATTTTGTGATTCAGAATATTATATGTTCTCTTTAAATTGAAAGAAAACCTTCTCATAATACGAAGGAGAGCACGTACATAAGAAACAAATAATTTAATCTAACAATATTTTTGATAATATGTGAAAACAAAACAATTTCAGATATGTATTAACCATGCGAATTTTCCATACCCAGCTCGATTCCTATTATCTGTCATCTAAGTGTCGTCGATATGTGTTGTATCGTCGTTCACGTACTGTGTCTTAGGTATCGTGATTTTCGAGATCTTAGATATTTTTGTTTCTTGATTAAGAGAAATGCAATGTTGCTTTAGTGAGATTTCTGAATCTGATCTTGTAATAAATTATAATGTAAATGATTCATTACATTTTCAAGGGAAAATGTATGCAAATGCTATATAATACCTCACTAAGAGGGACGCTGTATTCGCTAATTAAGAATCCAAAATTAAACCAATCCATGATACGTCCATATGCGTTCTTCTTATGAGAAATATGAGATGTACGAAATACGAGGGCACATAGATATCATGTATTGTTTCTTTAGCCTGGTACGATTATGGACTAACACAGTACCAGACCGAGCGGCAAAACACAGAATTGGAGCGTGTGTTCGACGAACGTCATCAAAGTGTTTCCCAAGGAATCGAGATTGCCACAGAGCATCTTGGCCCTAAAGTTATTAAAGAACCAGACACTGAGTGGCAGAAATCCGTCAAGAGCAAGAAAAATGAAGATTATTATAATAAGTTGATGAATCTCGAAGAGGAACAAGTGCTTAAAGAGACCAGGTTAAGAGAAGCTTCACATCAATTTGCTATTCCTGGCGATAAAGTCGTTGCACATTCCTTAGCAAAGGGAATGGCTCAAAAGTATGAAGAAAGTTTGTAAGTATATATTATAACAAATATTTAATAATATTGGCAATCTGTATTCAAATATTTAGTGATAATATTTGATAATTTCTTATTATTAGAGAGGAACAACCGCAACAAGAATCTGTACAAGCACCTCCGAAATATGTAAAAAAACCATTTGTTACCGAAGTGGATATAGATACAGAACGCGTTAAAGCCACGGGAAAATATCCTCCGGAACCATCTGAATCTACAGTTCATGGTCGCGAAGTTCATGTTGCAAAACAAAAACAAATACAAAAAGAAGTCAAAGGTGACGTAGAAATAACGAGAAAAATTACAGCAACGGAGACAACAGAAGTAGAACATAAAGCGAAAACACAAGAACGCATGGTGCAAGGTCAAGTCAAACCTGCCAAACCTCCTATTTTTACAAAGAAGATTCAACCTTGTAGAGCATTTGAGCAAGAACAAGCGAAATTTGAAGTTGAATTTGATGGCGATCCACTACCAACTATCAAATGGTACCGCGAAGATTTTCCTATACAAAATTCAGCTGATCTTCAAATTTATACCTTCAGCACCAAATCGGTGTTAATTATCAGACAAGTTTTTATGGAAGATTCTGGTGTCTTTTCTGTCATCGCTGAGAATAGAGGAGGAAAAGCCAAATGTAGTGCCAATTTAGTCGTAGAGGAACGCAGAAGGCAGCCTGGACGAGGTGGCACGGTACCACCCAGTTTCTTATCCACAATCCAATCTGCTTCTGTTACTACCGGACAACTCGCTAGATTTGATGCCAAAATTACCGGCACTAAACCTTTGGATGTTTATTGGCTCAAGGTAAAATAAGTAAAATACATATAAAATGTATATGTGCTATAAACTTGCCGATTCGATTGATGATTTTATACATAGCGCATAGTGAACAGAAAATTTAAATTAATTTACGTTTGAATCTTTTTTATTATAGAACGGCAAAAAGATAATAGCGGACATCCGTTATAAAACTTTGGAAGAAGATAATATTTATACACTTCTGATTCTCGAGACAATATCAGAGGACATTGGCAAATATGAATGTGTTGCGATTAACAGTGCTGGAGAAGCACGTTGCGAAGCGGAATGTACTGTTCGCGGACCTCAATCTCCAACAAAGGTCACAAAACCTACAACACCAACAATAGAAAAAGCGCCAACTATTCTAGAACCATTAAGAGATCAAATCATTAAGGAAGGAACTTCAGTCGCTTTCGCTTGTAGAATCGCAGGAAAGCCCATTCCCACTATACAGTGGAAGAAAGCTGATAAAGTATGTCTAATGAAATAATAGCTACAATAAAATAACTGTGACATAATGAATTTTTAAAATAATTTTATTCGCGAATGCTTACATTATTTGTGTAGGTAATCAAACCGTCGAAGTATTTTCAAATGCAAAAAGAAGGCGATTTCTATACTTTGAGGATTTCTGAAGCCTTTCCCGAAGATGAAGGTGTTTATAAATGTATTGCTAAAAACCCCGCTGGTGAGGTTACAACGTCTGCCAATCTCAGAGTTCTCGGTGAGACAAAAAAAAATTCAAATTCAATATTTTTAAAAATTTTTTTATCAACGGCATAAAATATAATAAATATCAAAAAATAAAAAGTTCAAATTCGATCTTTTTAAATTTTTTATTAACGACATTGACGCATCATTTTCAATTAGCGCCCGATACAACTGATGTCCTGGCAAAATTGACTCCTTTGAAGGATCAAATAGTGATAGAGGGACAACCAGCTCAATTTAAAACTCAAGTGAGTCCGGCAAAGCCTAAACCAACAATTCAGTGGTATCGAGAGGGTGCCTTGATCCCACAATCACCAGATTTTCAGGTAAATATTTTGCCATTATTTTTCCATATCATCGAAGGGGATTTTATGTTTAGACATGATATTCAGGGAAGACATGGCACATATCATTTTCAGATGATTCATGAAGGGAACAATGCGGTGCTGTTGATAGCAACTACCTACGAGGAGGATACTGGTACTTTCACTTGCCGCGCTACAACTTCAGCCGGTACCGTAGAAACATCTGCCAAACTCATCGTCAAAAGTAAGAATTGAATAAAAGATATAGAATCGATTGCTAACATGACACACGATTGTTCTTATATTATACTCCAACAACTGCCGGAGATAAATACTCGAGACAGTAGCATGACAACAATCAATTAACAAATTAATAATATTAGCGAATTGTTTGTTAAATCTTGAAAAAGGTCATTCTTTTTTAGTTTGTTGTACTTCTTGTTGTACATTGATTAAATCGGTAATAATCTCGTGGGAATTATAGATTAGTTTTCAAGATGTCAAAAGAATTAGCTGCTTTTCAATGGCGCATGATACAGCAATAGATATAAAACGGATGTTGAATAAAATGATCATTGAATTAAAAAATTTTTACAATATCGCAATTGATCATGCTAATGTATACATTAATTTCCGTCTAATGTGTTTATTGCGACTAACGTCTTTACATCGTCTCAAACGTCTTACAACGTCTCCGCGCAGCACGATTCGCCGTAAATATCCGCCCGTATTTTTATTTTTGTGCTTTATTGTTGCCTTCCTTAAAAAAACGTAACCTACCGACCTTGCTAGAGTTCTCAACTTCCATCTCAAACAGATCTCCTGTAATTAAAAATGACGTGCGCGTCCGGGGAGTTTGTGTACTAACTATCATATTTTGAGAATAGTTGAGCGAGTGAAACGAGGAATAGTTAATAACAATAAGTTATTATTAAGAAACTTGTTCAGATTATTGCATTATAAAACTACAAATTTCGCGCGCAAAAATTATCTTAAGAATTATATCACTTAAGTAAGAAAGTCACAAAAGTAATGCTGAAATTAAAGTACTGTAAAAGCAAAATTAAAATAAAAATCGAAATTGTTTGTAATGTAATCGATCAGGACAAGTGCGATCATTTTTTAAGATTAATACAATATAGATGATTGGTAGAATGAAATGTCGTTCCACTTGTATTGCCAATATTTTGATTTGCTTCTTAGGATAAAAATGATGTTCGCTTTTTACAAAGAATATTATAACTTTGTAAATAGAAAAATCAAAATTGGAAATTTTGCGCGACATTAATCAGTATGGATAAAAATAAAAGAAAAATAGCAATGCAACTGCGTTGAATATATGTAACTCGTTTACTCGTTCGCTGTATAATTTTGATGTTGATTATAAAAAGTATATCATAAAAAAAATATATATATTTACATATACATATTATACGGTTTTCTCACTATATATGTACGCCCACACTTTACGATTATACATATATGTATGTATGTAT
>Ga0157364_1004597_pt1 | contig 13818 bp, 16 predicted proteins | sample AttsexASBM2_FD_111476 | JGI IMG/M metagenome (GOLD analysis project Ga0157364, IMG submission 111476) | Fungus gardens microbial communities from leaf cutter ant in Ribeirão Preto, State of São Paulo, Brazil - Atta sexdens ASBM2 | ecosystem: Host-associated > Fungi > Mycelium > Unclassified ... | reverse complement strand
CAAAAGAATTAGAAACTAAAGTACAGCAAGAGACACATTTGCCCAGAGAAGTTGAAAAAGTTAATGAAGATCAGCTTGTAACAAAAAATGAGCAAAATTATAATGATATTATAACAATGCAAAACTCACCACTGCCAGAAGATAAAAATATTTCAGACAATTTTAGGCCTATTACAAAATTAGAAAACAGATTTAAGGAAACAATGGAAAAGGTCGCTGAATTAACTGACGAGAAACAGAAATTAGAACATCTTGTTCTCCAGCTCCAAGGTGAAACAGAAACTATAGGTAAGTTATACTACTTTCGATTACATAAACTTTGCCCTACTTTTTTTACTCCTAATTTTTTAGATATTATTGTATTATTTTAATAGTTAATTTTTAATCTTAAATTTAATATTATATACAAATTATTGTTTTAATCCTTTACTTTTCATATAACATATGTATACACATACACATTTGAATTCTTTATTTTAAAAAATCTAATTAACGCGCATACATTTATACAGGAGAATACATAACTTTATATCAAAAGCAACGAGCAATTCTAGGAGAAAGATGGAAAGAAAGAGAGCAAAGCTTCCGTCAATTAATGGAGCAACGTAACCAACAACAGGAACAGTTGCACAAATTAAAAGTATTAGTTACTGACTTGCTTAAAAAACATCCCGAAACACTAATAAATTCCACAGAAATAAATTGTCATAAAGGTAAATTTACCTGTACTTAATATTTTCTTTAATTACCTTCTTTAGAATTTTTTAATGAATCGAACACAAATGAAGTGAAGGCTACATTTTAAATACAAATTTAATTATAATCTATTTTGGTTATAATTAAAGTGATCTATAGAAATGATGATGAAAAAAATGTATGTGTTTATGTATATGATTGTATTCTCTTTACAGATACAAATGCTGATGCTCCTACGCTACCTGAAAATGAAAAGCAAGAGAATGCAGAACCATTGATCGAAGATAAAACTGCATCAGATATTCTTGATCTTCTCACGGAAATCAAAGACTGTAAAGATATATGTATTATAGAACCTAATTTTCATCCTTGTCCATGGTGCTCCGGAAGGCTCATTACCGTGTAATCATGAACAATAAATTTGTTTAATCTTTGTTATAACTAAATTATAATATAATATAAATTAGTCATGTAGAATAATAATACTTGTATATAGACTTCTTAGACTTTTCTAAAACTTCTGTATTTATCTCTTGTAAAAGTACGGACGTAAGATTTTTATCCGAAGAGTTATTTTATAAATATACAGTGCCTTGAATAATTTTGCAGATAGAATTTTTGTTTTCTCTTGCACCTAGCTAACAAAAGGCTAACAGATTGTGAATGTCAATATTTTGTTGCAAATAAACACTCAATATTTTAATGAAATTTTTATTTTGAATAGTAATTAAAAATGTACATACTATGCTTTCAAAGCATATTTTCTCTGTGGATACGTAGAACGTTTACGTATCTCCTTCAACGTTTTTCTGCTGGCTTGATAAGGAGTAAGAACGCGACGTAGAGCCCTCGTTTTCTTGGGCCTCAAGTCAAGGGGCTTGTACTTTTTATTTTTGTAAAGTAAGCGGAGATTTCCCTTTTGCTTCTGGTGCATAATAATATACACTCGTGCAATAGCTTTCCTCACGACACGACTAGAATAAAATAACAAATAGAAAAATTCATAGAAATATTACAGATTAAAATTAATTTCTGTATATTATGTATATAAAATGATATATATCAACAAATTTCTCAATAGACTTTAAAATTTCTTAATATCTTAAATAAAATGAGATAAAGTATAAATATCAAAAAAACAATGTTTAATATTTTTATATAATTTTATCATTTTATAAATTATTTACATCATAATTTGAAAGACATTTGTGAATGTCTGAAATGAATTATAAGAATTAGAAAACTTACATCTTGGACAATTTTGATGCAGCTCCTCCAGTCACTTTGGCCACTCGTAGAGTGGTCAATTCTGTTTTGAGCTGTTCGAGCTGCTTCATCAGCTCCCGCTTATCTTTGGTCCTTAATTCAGAACACTTCACTTTTGCCTAGAACAATTCAATATACATGTTAAGTACATTCACATGTTATATTGTCTAAAATAAAATGACTACGAGTTACGAATTGTTATGAATCTGATTGCAATATTAATTGTCCAGATACAAATTGCTATGCAAAAAATACAATCTCCTTTTATTTTCTGTTTAATTTATAACTCGACAATTGTGACGCTCTGTGTTCAGTGATACAAGGTTATGTGACATAAATCTGTCATAAGAATAAAATTCGAAAATATTCACAAGCCACCGATTAAACTGTAGCAATAATACAATTTTCATCAAATAATCGGAATACATTAACCATTGATGTTATAAATAAATTCGGATTACAATCTCACGTCCTCACTAACCATCTTGAATCGGCTTTCTTTCAATAAGGAAAAGAATCATGGACGATGATGATCGTGAAAGGGATAAAAGAGGGAGCTGATGGAAGGCAGAATGACCAACGTATAATGAAAACTAAATTACGTATCCCTAGAATCATGAATGAATCCACAACGATCACTGAACTAAACTAGTAATCAAATGTGATTGGTTTTTATTGTTTGACTCAACAAATCATATTGAAACCAACGAAAATTTGACATCATATACCGTAGCAGAGAGAATTTGAGGTCGGTTTTTTCCTGTTACTATCGAAATCGCCCATACATTACCGCCAGTATCCATTTTCAATTTGAGAACTACATGACTATATACATTTTTTGACATTATCGATAAAATTATCGGAAATAGATTTGGTTCTCTGTATTAAATCCTCAGGACAGAAATTTACATAAAATATTTAATAAGAAAAAATCAGAAAAAGTTTTTTTTAATTCTTAAAATTTAACAACTTTTATTTACATATGTAGAAATGCGGAATTAAAATTTTATTAATTTAACTTGTTTGAATTTTCAATTTTATTTATTAAAATTCAACAACTTTTATTTATATATGTAGAAATTAAAATTTTTTCGTTCAAGGACCCACTAAATTTATTCTTCCTATGGGTAGTCGGCTTCTGTCCTAAGAATTTAGTACAGAGATGAATATCTACTTTCGACGATACAATTTTATCGATAGTGTCAGAAAATATATGTAGTCGCGTAGTTTCCAAAAATGGGTATACTGGCGGTAGTGTATGAGTAATTTCGACGGTAACAGGAAGAAGGCTGACATAGCCTCTCTCAAGTTTCTTTCTGGCCTGTCTGATCATAACATATTGTTGGATCTAGAGAGACTATTGAACAAACGCAGTATAATAAAAATTTGTTGGAATTTTGTTTTACTGAAAGTTTAAAAAAAATTTTCATTTTGCTGAATAAGAAAATATTCTGGCAGTTTTTGAAAATAGTTTGTAAGTTCAATATGCTAAGATAAAAAAATGTGATAAAAATGCTAAATTTTCCTTATTTTTTATTCTAACCTATAAATAATACTTAACTCTTATAAACAAATTATCATTATATATTTTTTTAAATTTATGATTGAATTAGATTTTCAAATAAATAATTTATTATTACTCGATTTGTAATCCTATTGTAGGTTTCAATCTCTCTCTTTGAGCTAAAACTGCTAAAAATAGAACATAAAAAATGGGGAAGCATGAAGTAGGCACACCAAAGTATATCGCTAATAAAATCAAAGCAAAAGGATTGCAGAAGTTAAGGTGGTATTGTCAAATGTGTCAAAAACAGTGTCGAGATGAGAATGGATTCAAGTGTCACACGATGTCGGAGTCACATCATCGACAGCTATTGCTGTTCGCAGAAAATGCGCATCGATATATGGATCAATTCTCACGGGAATTTTCACAGGGATATCTGAATCTATTGAAGAGACAATTTGGCACCAGACGAGTACCAGCAAATCGAGTATACCAAGAGTACATTGCCGACAGAGGACACATACATATGAATGCGACTCAGTGGCTCACTTTGACTGCATTTGTAAAATGGCTTGGACGTACTGGACAGTGCGTTGTCGACGAAACTGAAAAAGGTTTGTATATTGTTAAAATTTATTTATACTTGTTGATAATAACAGATACAAAGATTTATCAATTGATAAAATTTTAGATTTAAAAAAAATGTTATTTCAGGCTGGTACATAACATATATTGATAGGGATCCTGAGACACTTGCAGCACAGGAAAGAAAAGCAAAGAAAGAAAAAATGGACAAAGATGATGAGGAACGACTGATGGATTTTATTGACAAGCAAATAGAAAGAGCAAAACAGGATACAAAAGATGAAATGGGCGAAACATCTAAGACACCATTGATGCGTCCTGAGAATGATACACCCTTGGTCCTCGACATAAAGCTAAAACCAAAACCAAAATTGCTTCCTGTTCTTGAAGTAAAGCAGGAGAAGATAAAAAGTGAAGATAGCCAGAGTAAATTAGTTTCAAGTAAATCAATCAATGAGAAAAATAAAAAACTTAAAAGATCCAATGATGACAATAAAACAGAATCTATCAAGAAGTTAAAAAATAATGATGATCCTTCTGCAACTGAAGGTTGGCTTAGGGAAGGTTTAATGGTTAAAGTAACCACAAAGAGTCTAGGTGACAAATATTACAAAGCTAAAGGCGTTGTTCAATCAATTGGAACAGATGGTTTCGTTGGTAAAGTAAAACTGAAGACACCAGAAGAAGTTAATGGACACATTATACGACTGGATCAAGAATATTTAGAGACAGTAATTCCTGCGATAGGTAAAGAAATTCTTATTCTTTGGGGAAAACATAAAGGAATGAGAGCAATAGTGAAAAAATTACATATAGAGCATTATAGCATAGATGTTGAACTCGAAAAAGATAAGCAAATTTTAGAGAAACTGCCATATGAACAAGTATGCAAGTATATAGATTGAGAAACAATTGTGTGGAAAAAAATATTAGGAAAAAGATATTATATTTTAGCATTGTTCAGTGATAGCTTGTATTACATTCGTTATATTACTTCGAAGAGCACCTGTGTACAAATTTAACAACTAAATAAGAAATTTCAAGCTTGTATATAAAGCATATATAAAATAATATAATTTATATTACTTTACATAATGTAATATAAATTTTACATGCAATCCCTGAGAAACAATTTTTTGTGAAATGTCCATTTAAAGCAAACTTTTTATTGAATATTATCACATAATTACATTTTATTACATATCAGTGTTTGTATGGTGCAAATACATATGTAAAATTAGGAGAATTAGAAATCTTATCATCCACACAAATAAAATGCTATATAATTTAAAAATCAAAGTCTGAAATTATTGTTTTTTAAATTTGATAAGTATTAACAATCTCTTGTTAAATTAAGAAATATAAAAATAAAACATAGTCTTATTTAACAAATGAATGTATATATAAATGTATATTATCCTTTTTTATAAGGATATATCAGAATTTTTAAATGTCTTATATTTTTTTCGACTAAATATTCATTTTGTATGTGTATATATATATCTTTTATATTATTATACGTTTTAAATAAAACAAAAACATTAACCATTATTTATTTCATATGTATCCAATTACAATATTTTTCTCTTCCAAATGCTTTTATATTGCAAGTATATGTATAGTAAATTTATTTTCTACACATGTACATACAATATAAGAATGTACATAAAAATTTATATTTTTATCTAAAAAAGAAATTTAAGAAAATTAAAACTAAATATTTACTATTACAATATACAGAATTCATACAGTATACAATACAAATTATCTCTATTTAAAAAATTGAAACAAAAAATAAAAGCGTGATGGTTTTAATTTTATATTATTTCATAAAAAATATATTTACATTTATTGATATATTAATATTAGCTCGATCTTGTTTACAATTACATGATTGACGTAAAAGGAAAATATCATTAATAAATATATCACTGTGTGATATATACACAAAGTGCAATAGTATATAAATATAATACACATAGTTCTACTCGGTTTTGCAAATCATTCGCTCACGTATGCTTTGCACTGGGAAACTTTCTTTATCAAGTATTACAATACGGCCATTGATCTTAAAAAATATGTCTCCTCGATTACGATTAAATACAGGAACAACAGTACCTTCGCTAAAAGTTTCCATTTGTGTTTTGCCTAATATTCTATTTACAAACACAGCCTTGTATATTTTATCTGCAGAATTATAATAAATTCGGAACGGAACTGCTTTGCTGCTTACTATGAGTATGATTGATATAGTAAAACTACCAAATATCAACAATAGCTTTTCCCAATTAGAAAAAGACCTTAATATTAATTTGTCATCAGATAATGTATTCTCTATTCCTTCCTGTACTGGTGATTTCATGTAGATGAAATATCCCAGAGTAAACAGATTAGTAGCAAGACTTAGCCAACCAAAATGATATGTTGAAATAATTAATGTACACATACTTGATTGTTCCCTATATACAAGTTGATAACCATTGCTTATATTGTCCTTAAGTTTATATTTTTGCTCTGTCCAAGCATTTGTTTTATTATTAAGATGTTTATAACTTTTCACAAGAGTGTTTTTATTAATAGGACCAGAAATTATATTCTTGTGAAAAACAGGTCGCCATAAAATGGACGTCTTATTCAGAAGATAAATCATTTTTGTGATTTATAAACAATCCTGTAACCAAGTGTAAAAACATGAATAATCATCAAAGGAGAAATGACTCCCTAGACTTATTAAACTGTATTAGAGTAATTATATTAAATCATATTAAATTTATTAAATAATCTAATATATATGTAATTATTATATTTCACTTAAAATATACTGTATTAATTTCTTTTAAAAATATGCTTATAATAACATATATATTAATATATACTATTTACAACAAATATATAGTAAGAAGCTGTCTTTGAAACTGTAAGAACAAAATAATAACGTAAACAAACAAATATACTATAATACTGCAATACTTAAAAATACTACAATAAATTCAACAATAAATTCAACTCAATTATATTAACTCAATCATAACAAATACAATTTAATTGTTAATTGGGGTCCTTACTCATTCGGTAAATATTCTTCGATAAATTTTTTGCGATAAAATTTTTAATATGCTTCAAAGCTAATGAAGCATTTAATTATTGATAAAATCACACCACGTGAAATATTACAAACACGCTTCATCAAAACTAGGTTAAGTTATATGTATACATAGCTACGTAACGTAATTTATATATACGACATCCACGACCCATGACCATCCATGTTGCCTACGACCCACATTTTGTGCATCACGACCAATCGTTAATTTAACTAAAAATTGGTAAAAGAGACTCGTAACATGTCGTTATTCAATTGTGATGATTCCGATTCCGATGAAGAATTGAAGATAAACAAGGAATATGCCAATATCTATGATAATTTCCGTCAAAAGGAAGAATTACATAAATGTGAGTGAACTTAACCTTTAACAGACGCAAAAGATTTTTTATTGGATAATCCCTAATTAGAACGCAGTATTGTGTCTTTTAAAAATGTATTTTTTTTCAACTGTTTAACTTTTTCAATTTCTCTAAGCCGTATATATATATATATATAAAATGTAAGAATCGAATTCAGGATCTGTCAACTGGAAGTTGAGTATCTCTTTTAAAGGATCATCCCAAGATGCAAAAATTTCTCTGTCTAAAAATTATATTAAAGTAACATGACTGTAATTGATTGATACACATTAAAGAAAGAATCAAAATATCTCATTGAATTAAAAAAAGCTTATACCTCATCTATTACATCTAACGATTAATGTTAAGTTATTACATTAAATTATTTTAGTGCTTTAAATATACATGTAATACATATTGTAATTTTTTTCCATTTTTAATCATCTTACAGTAAAGGCAAGATATGGAGAAGATGCTACATTTTCAGAGGACGAGTCCAGTGATATTAGTTTATCAGAAGATGAGAATGTATGTTAATTTCTAGTTAGTTTAACAAATTAATTAATTACTCTTATCATACATTTTATAATCATAAATATTATCTTAACTTATTAGATTTTATATTTTGCCTCTTTTTCATCTCATAAAAATCTAGTTTTGTACAATAATACTGATTTTAAAAATGCATAATAATAGTAATTAATTCTTTTTAGATTCAAGATCCAGAATTTGATAAACAGTTTCTCATAACATTGGCTTGTTTGAAATCTGAAGATCCGAGCATATATGATGAAAAAGTTTTTAATGATATTGATAAATCTGGAACATCGGAAAGTACTGAAGCAAAAGAAATAGAAAAGAAAAAATTAAAGAAAGAGAAACCTATTTCTTTACGCGATTATGAACGTAAGATAATATTAGAAAGAGATGGACGATTTAGTAGCAGTGAAGATGAAGATGATGCAAAACAGAGAGCTGAATCTAAAACATCCACTTATGTGCAGGAACAAAAAGAATTAAGAGATAGTTTTAAACATGCTCTAAAAGATGAAGATGAAGAAAATAATGAAGATAATGACCTTTTAAAAATAAAACAAAAGACAGAAGATGAAAAACATAAAGTACATTTTTAATGATTACATTTGTACACGTGTATGTACGTATATGTATGTATTATTTTGTGTAATGCTATTATTGTTTTATTTAGGAAGAAGAATCATATAAAGAGTGGTTGAAAGGTCAAGAAGTAAACATAGATATTAAGGATAAAGAAATTCTTAAACCATTACGCGATTTTTGGTTGAATCCCAATTTAGATTCAAATGAGAAATTTTTAAGAGATTATATTTTAAATAATAAGTATATGGATAAAGAATCATATGATGTTGATTTAGAGTATAACCAAATTATTCATGACAGCGATGAGAACTTGTCAGAAGATGAAAAGACTATTGAAAAACAAGAAGCATTTGAATATAAATATAATTTTAGATATGAAGAACCTGATCAAGAATATATCAAAAGGTATGAGTTCTTATTTAATATAAATATAAATGTTAATTATTAAATATGTTAAAATTTTTTTATTCGTGAATTTTATATTTTATTAAGATATCCACGAACGATGGAAAACTCAATGCGGAAAAAAGATACGCGCAGAGCTCAAAAGAGAGCAGAAGTTAAGCAAAGAAAAGAGCAAGAGAAACAACAAAAGAAAGAAGAACTAAAGCAATTGAAAGCATTGAAGAGAAAAGAAATAGAAGACAAAATAGAAAAATTAAAAGAAGTCACAGGTAATATAACTTTAATTTTTATATCTACAAGATAAAATTTATGTTAAATTATTCAACATTATGTTATGTCTACTGCAGGAAATGATGATATGTGCTTCGATAACGTTGATTTTGATTCCAATTTTGATCCAAATGAACATGACAAAAAGATGAAAGAGATTTTTAATGACGAATATTATGCTGGTGGTGAAGATGAGATGCAGAAACCAGAATTCCCAGAGATTGATGAAGAATTGGATATTGAGAAGTGGGACTTTTATGATCCAACTGCAGATAAAATTGATGTGAAAGCTGAACAATACGAAGAACCTCATTGTGAAGATCCAGATTTTAATGTACTTATTATAACTTATATAATGTGTTAATATTTTATATGGGAATTTTACTAGTCGTCTGATTATAGATGGATGCAGATTATGATGAATCTCGAGATTTGCAGTCCGAAGTCATAGAAAATACAAAAAAGAGAAAACGAAGGAAACGCTCTAAATTTGCTGAACTTATAGCAAAGGAGAAACCGAAATTTGATCCAAAACAATTTCCTTCATATGCAGATTATTTTGATCAATATTACTCGTTGGATTATGAGGACATGATTGGAGATTTGCCTTGTAGATTTAAATATCGAAAAGTAGTGCCAAACAATTATGGATTAAGTGTTGAAGAAGTAAGTTAATTGTATAAAATTTATTAATATATTAAAACTAATAACTCTAATGAAATAATTTCTAATAACATAATTTTTATAATTTAATATATATATATATATATATATATATATACATTCTCTTATTTCAAGATTTTAATGGCTGATGATAGAGAGTTAAATAAGTGGTGTTCTTTGAGACAAGCTCTTAAATATAAATCAGAACACGTAGAAAATAATGAGATTCAAATATATAAAAAAAAATCAATGAATGAAGTAAATAAGCGAAAAATTCTTAAGAGTTTATATACGTAAGTATTATACGAGGATTAAGAATGTATGATATATTTTATACATATTATAAATTATATATTACTTGTATATTTAGCGAACCAGAAGAGAAAGAAGAAGAAAAAGGCGAAAATGTTACTGAACAAACTGAAACTAATAATAAGAAACATAGGCGAAAGAAGAGAGCTAAAACCAGTAATGCAGAGTTTACAAATGTTGATATTGTTTCTAGAGAAAAAATTGTGCATATAACAGAGAACGATGTACAGAATAATTTACATAATGATAGTAAAGATGAAAATGGAAAGGAAGAAAAAAATGAGGATACACAAAAGAAAAATACAGTAAATAAGAATAAAAAGCAGAAACGAAAGAACAACTTAAAAGTCAACAGCGATACTCCGATTTCTAAGAAAATAAAAATAGATAACACAACGATGGAAGATTCTCAAATAAAAATGGACATTAATAACATAGAGAATAATAACAAAAATAGAGACATCGTAGAGATTAATAACAAAATTAAAACAGAAAATAACAAAAAGATAGCTATTGGCAAATTTACAGGTAAGAGGAAAAATAGAAATAGGAGTTCTCAATTTAATCAAATGAATACTGGAAGACACAAACCAAATCATAATGATCCAACGATGTCTTTGAATGCAGAAAGATTGAAGACATATGGAATAAATGCTAAGAAATTGAAAAATAAATTAAAATATGGTAATAAAAGATTGTAAATATGGATTTTCTGTATTTGCATTTTTATAAATATAGCAAATATAAAATCATATCTATATGATTTTAAATTCTAGCATTTATTTATTAGCATTTCCTAATATTTTTCTATAGATATAATGTATGTATGTATGCATATGTATATATACGATATAAATAAATAAATAGAAAAATGTCGATATATATAGGCACGACAAGTTTAATATAAAAGCACACACATATACACACACACACACACACACACACACACACACACACAAAGATGAATAAGAGACAACAGTCAGCGATTGCGCGCACCCTCGCGTAGGAGTGGTCTCGAGTTAGGGCGGATCCGCTTTCGGATGATAAACGACGTTTGCGGATTATTAGGATCGTATGCTGCTGTTTGTGTTTGCCTATATCCAACAATTTCCATCTCTAATCCAGCCCGTATGCTTCGCTCGAGAGAAAACAGCCCATTGATCGACGTTCACAGATTTCATTTACCAAGTTTTTCGCGTACATATCTTTTTTCCTTTCAATCTGTTAAAATTTCAATGAAAATAATTAACAAATTTTAATTAAAACAATTTTAACTTTTTAATAATTATTAATCAAATTAATTTTTAAGTATATGCCATCATGCTTTTGGAAAATTAAATCAGGAATTTATGAGTTTTTCAAGGAAGATTATATTGTATATATGTTACTAAGATTTGATTAATTTTGATTGTTTTATAAGTGATATAATTTTACTAATGGTTATAATAGAAATATTTAGCGTGGAAAATAAATGTCTGCTGCGATTAAAAATAATTTTATTAATGTTCCATTATACAAAAATTTATAATGGAACATTAATAAAATTATTATAGCCGTTTCGATTTAACAGATTCCATTATATAAAAAATATACATATCATTTATTTATTACAATAATGACGTGTCATTTTTTAATTGTTCGTAAAAAAAGTAAAATGAAAAAAAAACGCATTAAAAGTATATTAAGACATACATTAAAAGTACATTAAAAGTACTTTTATTTCTCTATAATTATATTAGTCATTACATTTAAAGTTGTATTTCAAAATTAATATTACATTTTAATAATTCAAAATATTTAAGCTTATTTCCTGAAGGACTTTATTTTTCTAATTATATCACTGTTATAACAAATGAACAATATATAGAAATATATTATTATATGCATTCTTCTCAATTTAATTCAAAAGTATTTTTATATTATATCTATATTTTTATAATCTATATTTTTATCTATATGTATAATTAAAGAATAAACAGAATTGGCTCAAATCGTATAAAATGTGATCATGTGTAATTTAAAACAAAATTCGATCACTTTCGGAGAAAAGAGCTACTGTAGAAAACAATGTCGTTGATAATACATCCACGATGCCTCTTCAGAATTTTATTTAACAGGAGGGAACAACGACATTGGTTAGATTCGCTTCGAAACGGTCGCCAAACCCTCTTTCTCCCCCGGGTACAATAAATCAATCCCCTTAGCTCGACGAGGAGTACTAGTACAGTAGCAGGTGGCTCCTGACGGCCACCGGCGTTCGCGCCCTTAATTCCCAATTAATGTTATCCTCGATGTAAACGTACGTCCTACACATCCCCCTTGATTCTCCGAACCGTACGTTCGAACATGTTTCCTCGCGGATTATGCATCGAATGCGCCGATGGAACATCGTCGGGTTAAAGTTAAACGCAGTTTTATAATACAATGAAATATTTTTTGCAATGTCTTAATTCTAAAGTTGTTCGAATTCTTGCTTTTCAGGAATATGATTGTTCAATGATTAATTTATTTATATATATTCGACAAATACAAAGAAAAGATACATAAACAAATTGTAGGGGAAGCATTAAAACACTGTAATGGCATCCATACATTGAAGGAATAATAAATAAAAAAAATAGCATACGTATTATTTAAATATAAAATACTATATAAGGATAAAAAAATATCATTAATTAAATTTGAAAGAATTTATAAGAGAAAAGAAGAAGTCTTGCGAAAGTTTCACGTTGCGACTCGCACGTATAATCGATATAACTGATCGGGGATAGGAAGCGCTGTGCCCGAGTTATAGGAGCTATTGAATTACGGCAGGACCGAATTTCACGGGCTAACACCTCCATCTGGATAGTAACTGAGGAGGATAAGTGCACTTAGGGTAGTGTAATTGACACAATATCCCCGGCAGCGTTCTAATTGGCGGAAAATCGTCAGCTAAAATCCGATCTCATCGGTTCCTCGTTAACCGATCGGACAATTAAATACTTTGCAGCGCTGCCCCTTCGTGTACATCTCGAAGATAAGAATATAAATTCAGGAAATCATTAGGGACTATGGGACTACGGAAATAAGTGCATTTAAGCATAAAATAAATTTAGTTCTATAAAAAGCGGTTTTATCTTGCAATTATTCTGCGTACTGTGTTCTCTTCTGGAGAAAATATCACATTTATAGAAAAAGATATAGAATAACATTTTATTCTACATATCAAAATAAATATTAAATATTATTTATTATGATATGTAGAATAAAATGTTTCAATTTGCTAAAATATGTATATTATTTCCGTGCATGAAAGTTTCAGTACCCAATAAGAAAAAATAATTAACTTTTTTTGTCTTCGCATCACGTGACGCAAAGTATATATATATATTCAGAAAAACAGTCACACGCGTACTTCATAAAATCTTCAATTTTTTAAATTGTTTGTATAAAACAATGAGAAATGAAAAATGTGCGAAATTTGCTTTTACGGAGAAGTAATGGTTGTAAATGCATCGGTCATAGTAATATTCGACTCGTCGAATGTATATGGTTGTATGGTAGTATTCGGT
>Ga0157364_1004596_pt1 | contig 13819 bp, 13 predicted proteins | sample AttsexASBM2_FD_111476 | JGI IMG/M metagenome (GOLD analysis project Ga0157364, IMG submission 111476) | Fungus gardens microbial communities from leaf cutter ant in Ribeirão Preto, State of São Paulo, Brazil - Atta sexdens ASBM2 | ecosystem: Host-associated > Fungi > Mycelium > Unclassified ... | reverse complement strand
TATGTATCACAAGAGCATTTTCCCCGATTTCACGGTGCAAAAATAATAAGTATGTTTGGCTCTACTTATTCATGCGAACAATTATTTTCTATAAATAAGATTAAATAAGTCAAGACTGCGTGGACTTTTAACAGATTCGCATTTAAATACTTCGTTTAAGTTGGGCCAGAACTATAACACCTGATATATCGCAAATAATATCAGATTGTAATCAATCAAATACGAATTTGTAAAAACGAATTATTATTGTTATAAATAAGAAACATTATATTATTCGAAACCTACATCATTATTATTTTATACTAATTTATCCGTATATAATTATCAGGGTTGAGTAGTAACTAGTTAAAACGTTAAAAGTTAAAAAAAAAGTTAAAAAGTTAATAACTTTTAACTTAACTTAGTTAATTTTAAATGCATTAAATTTTAACTTAGCTAAGTTACTTTTAAACGTTAACTTTTTAACTTTTTTTTAAGTTAAACAATTTTTTTATCTCTTTTAAATATCTTAGAAAAATAATAAAATATAATAAGACTAAGGGCGTATATTCATAATCTGTTCATATTCGTAAGCTTTAATCTAAAAATTAACTAGCAAATTCTTTGTTTTCAAATGCGTAATTTCAAATTCATAAAGAGGAAAAGAATTAAAAACTTATTTTCCTCATTAAATATTGTACATAATGTACTTCATTAATTTCTATTTGATAACATTTGTTTGAGCGTTTGTAGACTAAGACATTATAACAGTTCAAATACACTATTTGTAAAATAGAAGTATTAAAAGAGATGAATATACGTTATGTTAACAAATTAATTGGATACATTATCATAAATATATAGATTATAGATTTAATTTAGGCGCGAAAATCTGCATTAGCTCTGCGAGCTCAGTTTTTGAATCCGGAGTGGATCGAGCAGCTCGATTGGCTCTAGAAATGTTAATATCGAACGCAGAGATGACATATAGCAGAAAGATGCGAGTTGCCAAATGATTTTCGAAGTAATGCATGATCTTCTACAATGAGCAGTAGCAATAATGGATTAAGAAATAAGCCAGTAGAAATCGACCAATCATAATTGATTGTTCTCCTCACATTCGACTATGATTGGTTGATTTCTACGCTTACTCTTTAATCCACTACTGCTACTGCTTATTGTAGATGCATAATGCATTTTTTCACGCATAAAGTGCGAGAAATAAGAATATTCGATGATACGCAATTGACTCTCAGGGGAAAAAATGGATGAAAAATGTCAGACCAATCATAAACCGAGATAAAGGTGCAGACTCTGGGTAGCGATCATGTAACTTTTTCGCTAGAGCGGAAATGTGAAAAGTGAAAATTTTTATGTATGTATGTTCATACACATACATACAAAGAATTTATATCATTATTCGTAAACAGTAAAGAATTCAACATGTTGGATTGGTTACTGCTTATGTTATGGCCTTACGGACTCTACTGTGATTGGTCAATTCACATACTGCTTACGTTTTATTGCTTAAGTTTTTTGTGTGCTATGGTCCAATCTTGATTGAATAAGACAGTCTTGATAGAGTCGCTCTAGTAAAAGTCAAATCATAAGAGACATCTGATTGGTCAGATCTCAAGTCCTTTTAAACGTCGTCATTTGCAGATACTTTTGATCTAATAGTAAATCTGAATTGGTGTGAGCAATTTTTATAGTTTATGAATAGTGATACTACTCGTGTAGTGTAGAATATATTACGTAGATACGTAATATAGAAGTGTAATTATAAATTCGCGTTAGTGTTACTAGTAGTATCACTACTGGGATGAGTTGTTGAGACACTACTAGTGCAATAGTTAACTTACAGTCGACATATCGACATTTGTGCTGTTAGGGATTTTAATTGGTTTATTTTCTTATGCATTACATGTTATACATTATGCAAGAGTCTGTGCTTCCCGCTTAACTAATCAGACTTTTGTTTTCCTCCCATTCCATGAAAAGAAGAATTTCGATTGGTTAATTCCTTTAAGCATTATGCGCTATATAAGAATCTGTGCTGCGTTCATTAGAATGCCTAACCATGCAACGGAATAGCGTAACGTGGAACAAGAGCGGAACCAACCAATCATAAGCATTCCACACCAACTACAGAGAAAAGGCCATTGGGTGCATTTAGAGCGCTCAGTGAGCGGTCATAGTACTGAATGCACTCATTAGGTCTGTCGCGTTACTTGCACTTTTTGCACTCGACATTTTTGCTTTCTCTCTTTTCAAAGTCAAATATATATATCTATTTCATTCTAAGTGCAAAAATATTTGGAGGTCTTATGTAACGCGAACAGATCTATTGCTTTATAAGTGTATCTAGTGATTTTAAGTTGAACCTGCTGAACATGACCATCTTGTGACGCATCTTGTATTGACCAATCAACGAAAGGCATTTAATTTTTTGAAAAACCGTTTACAGATGCTGTAGATTTCATGGTTACCTCGTCCTACTGATACTCTTGTCTGTTTTTAATTGTACTGACCTTTGTTAGCATTCTAGAAGTGGGCAAATAATTAGAAGGAGATAACATTGAGAAAGAGAAGAAAAAGATTTCTTCGTTTTATTATATTTTGTTGAAAAAGTAAGTGCACTCAAAAAAATTGTGTCATTTTTGTGACTGGCATGAATTTACTTTAAAATTAATATGAAATATGTGATGTTTTAATATAATGTTTTTTTATTTTTGAAAAATTTTTTTTTATTAAATTGTCGCTCATGCATAAAATTATTAAAGTTTAAAATCTCAAGAAAATTAATAATACATATATGCATATGACATATATGTATACATATGTATCTATTTCCAAATTGTAATATACTCTTTTTATGTATGTAAAATAAATATATATAAAAGAAGATATATTTGCTTTAATATTCAAATTATAGAATCAGAAATTTCAATTGTTTTTGAAATGGACCAAGAAAACGATAAGATTCATCATGAATCAACTACACATACATTGAAAGCAATTAGCAGTTTGAAGTCCTTACATATTTCCAAAACATTTGCAACAGACATTGTTCAATCGAAAATTGCGGAAAATACTATTAGTGATAAGGAAAATAACTATAAAGGTTGCTCAACAAATATCGTAAACAAAAATGAATGTAAAGAGACTGCAAAGAAGTTTACAGAATTGATGCCATCACCTAAATTACCAGTAGCATGTAAATCAGTAGACTCTATTCAGCAATTGTCTAATAGTGAAAATAATGTGAAAGTAAGAGATAACAAAAGTGAAATGGTCCAAAAAGATTCAGATACAGAAACGAGTAATTCAAATAAGGAAAGTGAAAGTAAAAAAAAATGGGTATTGACGGATTTTGATATTGGCCGGCCACTAGGTAAAGGAAAATTTGGTAATGTATACTTGGCCAGAGAAAAAAGATCAAAATTTATAATAGCCATGAAGGTACTTTATAGATCACAAATAGAAGACGCACAAATCTTACATCAAGTACGAAGAGAAATAGAAATTCAAACTCATTTGAGGTATCAATTTCTGTATTCTATTTAGTTGTACATAATAAAAACTGTATATGATATAAGATACCTTAAGTTGAATAAGTCCACATAATTAATTTTATTTTTTTTTAATTCTATTTATGAGGATATTGAAATAAATTAAGTGAGAGAGAGAGAATCAAATCTTCATTTCATTCATTCCCAAAAATAAAATATATTTTTTATATAGAATTTTTGTAAATAAACGAAAAAAAAATATTAAACTCTGATATTGAGCCTTATTACATGAATATAATAAGGCCCAAATCAAAAATAACAAAGAAAATAAACATTATCTTTTTAAATCACTTTTAAAATGATTATTAATCATAGAAAAGAAATTCCTTAGGATTTACTCTACTCTCAATTATCTTACAATTATCTTTAATTTTGTTTATAATTAACTCTTTAGTCTTTGAAAATTTCTAGCAATTTGAATGCAATTTTGGCTTTTTAAAAAATAGCAACATTGAAAATCATTATTCTCTGGCGTAAGCTCCACACATAACAAACAAATAATTATAGCTACAATAATCACATAAATAGGTCTTATTTAATAAGTACATTGTTTTAAAAAAATACTTATACTCATTTCAAAAAATTGATTTATTTGTTATTTTTCATAGCTAGAAAGTTGAATAATATTATAATGAATTATAATAAATTATGAAACATTGTGTATTGGTAAATTTTATAACAAATTGTTATCAAAATGACTCATACACACATTTTTTAAGCATATACTTCGAATGTAAAGCGAGTTTTTAATAAATTTAAAAATAAGCGAGTTTTAATAAATTTAAAAGTGGACTTTATTTAGTGCTGGGCCTTATTCGACTCACTTTATACTTACTTTATTTTACAAAATCAAAGAATTATATTTAACATAAATGTTTTTTTATAGACATCCAAATATTTTAAGAATGTATGGATATTTCTACGACCCCAAGCGAATTTATTTAATATTGGAATATGCACCAAAAGGGGAACTTTATAAAGAACTGCATAACCAACCTAATAAACGTTTTGATGAAGTAAGGTAATAAAAGAGAAATTATGTTTTGTAGATATAATTGAAATTAATTATATATAGTATAAGAGCCAATACTTTTTATACAAACAATATTTGTGATACTTTTTCTCATTTAATTAAAATAAACACTCTTGTATCAGATTGTACTCAATATATGTTGTTAACAATTTCAAACAAATTATTAATTACATCTATTACAAAGCGTCAAAAATTGAAATATATATGTCGATTACAAATAAAACGCATAGATAAAATTGATAATGCTGAGTTAAAAAGTTAAACAGTTAATTAATTTTAACTTCATTTAATTACATTTTAGACTTTTAACTTTTTTAACTTTATATAGTTATATTTTATCGGTAACTATTAACTTTTAATTTGATTTTTTAAAAGTTAACATTAGGATTGAGTAGTTGGAATTATGTGGATCCTCAGATTATATGCTTATACATTCGTGTCTCGTCAGAAACATATTTTTCTATTATATAATTTTAAATAATTTCAAATATTTTATTTAAACAAAAAAGAGATTTGAAAACGAAACTGTCGTTGTGATCTAAAATCACGATTTTCTCGAAAAATACACAGAAGTACAATTTACTGCTTTACAGGAATTATTTTTTGATATCCCAGAATAATTAACAAAAATTAATCAAAATACATATATGAAATACATATGTCTCTCCTTGTTAGTAAAAAAGTTAACTTTTTAACTTAGTTTTTTAATTTAATTAAAAAAAAATTAACTTGAAATCATGAAATAAAACAAATTTAACTTCGAACTTTTCAATTACTCTTTTTTTTCATTTCTCTTTTTTTCATAACTTGATTTTTAATTCAATTAATGTCACGGATTAACTTTTATCTTAACTAAGTTAAATTTTCAAGGCTGTTAACTTTTATTTAATTTAATTAAAAAAAAAGTTAACTTACCTAACTCTGGTAACATCACACTCGAAATCTTTTTTCGTTATGTTGCTAGAGCTGGTTTTCATACTTTTTATTAGATATTGTGGCTTAGTCTCAAAGCTTTTGTTTTTCAATAATTGTACATATTCTTAAGCATATTATAATTTCTTTTGTAGAACAGCCACTTATGTAGCCCAATTAGCAGATGCGTTAAAATATTGTCACAGCAAGAGCGTTATTCATCGTGATATTAAACCTGAGAATTTACTTCTTGGAATTAATGGAGAATTAAAAATAGCTGATTTCGGATGGTCAGTGCACGCTCCTTCATCTCGAAGGGATACTCTATGTGGAACTTTAGATTATTTGCCACCTGAAATGGTTTCCGGAAAAACACATAATCATACAGTCGACTTTTGGAGTGTTGGAGTATTATGTTACGAATGTTTAGTAGGAAAACCTCCTTTCTATGCAACAACCAACGATGAAACCTATGTAAACATAAGAAGATTGCGGTATAATTTTCCGAATTTCGTTAGTGAAGATGCAAAAGATTTAATTTCGAAGGTATGGTTTTTAGTGCAATTCGTTCTTAGTGCAATACGTTTTCATTCTAAAATTAATTTTTAAACATATTTTAGTTGATAGTTATTGAACCTGAAAAGAGATTGGATATGGATGGCGTTCTTGCGCATACTTGGACTGTGAACAATCGAAAAGTGGATACAGCACAAGATTTTTTAAATCATAAATAATGTAATTATAAAGACCTTAAATGTATGTTGCAATTGTGCATATATGTTTATAATATAAACGAATTTATTGTAATTTCAAACTCAATAATATCACCAGAGAAATGATAATGCATTTACTATTGATGTTTATGTACTTATTATGTATGTGTGTGTTATATATGTGTATTATATATGTGTGAGAGAGATTATATATAAATGCTTTATACATAGATGGTTTAGGGTCATGTACTAATAAATAATGTTTTAAATGTTAGTCTTTCTTAAATAAGTAGCGATTTATTTACAAGATGTATCGCGTAATGTTGCGTAAAATTGTTTTTTTATATTTTTGTGCTACTGATGAGAAAAATCACACCTGCTTTGGAGTTGATAATTGAAGCATTTGAACATTGGCCTGAATTTTTGAGATACATATCTGTATATCGTTTTATATCATTTATGCAGATACTTGAGATCTACTGATTAATTCGACCGTAATAGGCATTTAAAATTTTTAGTATCGATTGTGTTTCTCATATGTGGCATAAAATAAAGATTCTTAATATTGTTTCTACTGAGTCAATTGCGAACGGCCTATTAAAAGTTCGCTTATTCTATTAATGAGAATATTCTGCACTCTGGTGGCTTGCTATTGCCTTTCGAGAGATGGCATAAAATCTTATGTTGACCAGATTTGAACTTCAACTTTTCAACACAATCATATTAAAAATATTTTAAATAAAATAATGAGCAAATTCAAGATTAATTCTATTTTAAAACACATTTATTTGTACATATAATTAATCTACACATACTATTAAAAAAGAGAATCATAAATGTTAATTGTTGTAAAACAAACTTTTATAAATTGATAGAAAGCTTATCTTTTTTAATATGCTGTATTAAAACATTTATATCTATAGAGAAAAATAATGTGGAATATTATAACTGACTATATTATTAAATCTTGAAACACAATAATAAATCAGTTAATTATTAATATATTAGCTATGGGAAAAAGTGGCGTTCGTGGCGTTTTTCCCGTTACATCTAACGGAAAAAACGCCACGAACTTTTTCTCACACCTAATAAATGTTAAAACTGTACTTTTATGAAACATAAATGCACAGAAACTAAATCATTAAAGAAGCGCCTTTCATCTTCTGTGTAAAAAGTTTAACTTTTGGTATTGGAAGAATTTTTTAGCGATTCTTATAGGCTTTTTTTAATAATTGTACTTTTAAGTTTCCATTGGCTCCATAATCACATCAACAATTGGTGCATCCATTGGTGTAACTTCTGGCGTATCCATGGGTGTAACTTCAGGGTTTTTCCTTATCGAATATAATTTGCTTAACTTTTCATAATGCTTAATATCCTGCAGAATTTGTTACCTTTATTATACTGTCCAATATAAATTTTCAAATAAGTGAATACTTGCCTTCTCACGAACGGATGGCTGCATTTTATCAAATGCTTGAAAAATATGTCGCATCGAAATTTCTGGTTGTCCATAACCAGCTATTACCTCTTTCAATGCTTCCATACCAGCTTCTCTTATCAAAGCTGCTAAATCTGCACCAGTGTAACCATCACACCTATTATCATATGCCACTTGATTTAAATTAACATCTGAAGCAAGTTTTGGTCTCGTTGCATTCTACAAAAGTTAATAATACTAATGTGTATTAAGTTATCAGAAGAAAATAGAATTTTTTCAAAATAAATTAAATCAATTCTCTTTTTTCTCTCTGTACTGTGTTGTGTTTTGTGTGTGAATGTGCGTGCGTATAAATACCTTTGTTACTGCACGTAAAATATCCACTCTATCTGAAGCATTCGGAAGACCAACGTATAAAATTTTATCCAGTCTTCCTGGCCTCAAAACAGCTGTATCTATAATATCGGGTCGATTACTAGCTGCCATAAGAAATACCCCTTGCCGACCCTCCACACCGTCCATTTCCGTAAGCATTTGATTAACAACACGTGCTGTTGCGGAATTATCGCCTTCTGTTCTTTTAGGACACAACGCATCTATCTCGTCGAAAAATATGACGCATGGCATTGAATTTCTTGCTCTCAAGAAACATTGACGAACTGCTTTTTCACTTTCACCAACATACTAAAAATGTACAAAATCTTTAGATTTCTATAATTTCATGTATAATATGTTGAAACTTGCCATATTTAAAAGTTCTGGTCCTTTAACAGAAATAAAGTTAATTCCAGCTTCGTTGGCGACAGCTTTGGCTAGTAATGTTTTTCCACATCCTGGTGGACCACATAACAATACTCCACTTGCAGCTGTTAAACCTAATGTATTAAAGTGTTCAGAGTGTTTAACAGGAGCCTGTAATAAATAAATATATATACATGAGTCGCAAATGCAGTAAAATATAGTAAAATAATTAGCCTAAAAACAGAAATTATGAGTGACTCCGCTATGAAAGCGATTGACTTGTTAATAGATTCCTAGTTAGATCCCGATCCTAACTCACGTATACTTCGATTTTATAGAAAATTTATTTATTTAAGACTAACAAATAGCACAATAACTATTCTTTCTAAAAAGTTAACGTAATAGAAAGTATTATAAGGATAAAAACATATTTATACTCACGAGAATAGCCATTTGCAATTCTTGTCGTATGTTTCGCAGTGAGCCGACATCGTCCCACGTTACATCGGGAACCGTCGCAAATCCTTCTCTTTTCGCCGATGGTTGAACAATGCGTAGAGCTGTCTCAAAATCACTATGCTCAATGCACAAGGTCGATAAGCATTCTTGGGAAAGTGGAGGTTCAGAACGTAACCAGGTCAATAAAGTTGACAAGTCTGCTGAATGTTCCTGAATTACATCCATTTCGGCAATTTCTGGAATTGAACTTTTGGGTAGCTTTTGTGGAAATGTAAGATTATTCTCAATTGTAGTAGAAATTGTAATAGGAGATCTTGCTGGAACACTAGTATCAATTAGAGTTTTGGAAATTTCAACTTCTTTATGCGGTTGTTTCTCGGCTTCAGTTACTTCAGGTAATCTTTCCTCCTGTTTTGATCTATTTAAATTCTCAAATATTCTAAAAAAAAATTGTATATGTACATATATACACGCATATATATATATATATATATATATATATAAATAGATATGTATAAAAACTTTAAGCAAAATGACTTACCTATCTACAGCAACCATGGCAGCTTCCCTAATTAAAGCAACTAAATCTGCACCTACAAAACCTGGAGTAAGGGAAGCTATTGTTGATAAACTAACATTAGGAGCTAATACAACTTTTTCAGTGTGCACTGCTAAGATTTTAGCCCGTGCTTCTCTATCTGGTATTCCAAGGCACACTTCACGATCAAAACGTCCCGCTCTTCTTAAAGCAGGATCTAACGAATCAGGTCGATTTGTTGCACCAATTATCAGTACTCTGTCTCCATTTTCGTTAAGATTCAATTCTAACAAGAAAACAAAAAGAAAAAATATAACTCATGGTCTGGATTGTAAAAAAGAATGTAAAATGAAATAATAATGGAAACATTAATATCTTACCATCTAAACTTGACAATAATTGTGCAACGATTCTTCTTTCCATTTCTCTTTGAGCTGTAGCTCTATGTGGAGTGACAGCATCTATCTCATCCAAAAAAATGATACATGGTGCAAGAATTAAAGCTTGTTCAAACAATTCCCTGATACGAGCTTCACTCTCACCAGATACTCCAGTCACAAGTTCAGGCCCTGCTACTTTTATTAGAGGTATATTTAATTCCTACATAAGAGATGCGAATATTAGAGAGAATGAATCTATATGTAACTTTTATATACATTTCACAATTGTATATAGAACAAAACAAGTGTATTTTTTGTTCTACTTATTATAATGACCTGTGAATATATAAGTAACATTTCTATTGTATTTTTTCAACTTAAATATTATCTTACTCCTGCAACTGCATGTGCTAATAATGTTTTTCCACATCCAGGTGGTCCATGAAGCAAAAATCCTCTTGGTGGAGATATACCAAGCTGTTTGAAGATTTCAGGATGTTTCATATGAGCCAGTAATTTACAGACAGTTTTCAAAACTTTGTCACTGCCTCCTACATCAGCAAATGTAATTTTTGATTCCGTAATAGGTACAATTCTCGCTTTTTTGACTGAAAATTTTCCATTGCCACTTTCCTTTTCTCTTTGTCGTTTTCTTGTAGATTCTAGTGATTGTTTTACAACTTGGTTCACAAGCTGAAATGACAGAAACAGATAACAAATATATTTTTCAATCTGAATCTTGTTTAAATTTAACATAAAATCATAATCATGAATTGCATGGAAATGCATACTATGTTTGATTTCACAGATGTTTCCGGCTTTGTAATAGACATTTCTGGCTTTGCTGTTTCTTGCTTTAGGGTAGACAGCGTTTCTGATTCAGCAGTTTCCAGTCTTGTAGTTTCTGAGTTTGCTACAACTACCATACCCGAAGATTCTTCAGTTGTCGTACATCCAGGTTCAGGAGTTTTTAGATCTTTTTCAGTCTTGGAGTCGACTTTAGATGCATCATCATCGCTACTAATGTCTATCAATTCTTTATCACTCGAATTTCCATTCTGTCTATGTGGTTTCTTATACATGTGTAATAACATATCACTTATTGAAGCACGCTGTGAATCTGACTAAAATGACATGACTTGATTAAAAAAATATTGTATCAAGGATAAAATAAGCAAGAGAATATAAAATATAGAATAAGATTAATAAGTCCAAGGTACCTCGACATCGACATCCTCAAAATCGTCATCGTCATACACCGAGCATTCACGCGTCGAAGACTTGTTTGAAAAAATTTTGGTAAGCTCGTCATAAGCCTGACGTACCATACTACGAAACGGACCGCGTTTCTTACCACGATAATCTCTGTATCGCTTTTGCAATGCATCTGCCATATCATTTACATCGATATATACTTTATTTTCATTATCGTGCATGTACTGCGGAACATATAAATGTAACATGAAAAAAAGTGAAATTCGCTGAACGATCGTGTCAAATATTGTGCTCATGCATGCGATATTAACTTTAATTCTTGCGCACACTGCTTGTCGCGCATCGTGGATCTCGCAGATCCCGCAGACTAAATATACATCAAAGAGAAAAACAATCGAAAGGAATAGACTGACCTAAACTGACCGATGTGTAAACGTTTTTTACATTACCATTTGCACGCGACCGATCAACAATTGATCCCGAAACAGTCTTTGATCCATCCTTTGCTTATTGTCCACATGTCTCGATCTATAATCTCCACTCGATCCTTGCAACGGAATAATATCGATCGATGAGTTTAGCTTGCCCATTTTATGCATATTTACAGACAAGGATGCTCAGGTGAGAATACGACCGAGCGAACCGTGAGAGGAAAAATACCTCACGGCTCGACACTCGACCGTCGGGCGTCGCGTCGACGTAGTTTGGCGTCGTGAATTGACTCAACTCTTTCAACACGCACGTTAACACACATGAAAACTCGCGTCGATCTACATCAATCTCCTTGATCAATATATGTACATACATATGCAAATATACACCTGTAATAATAATACCTTGGTAGAGTGGCCTCGACAGCCGAGTCGATACGGTCAGAATCGAAAATGGCCGCCGGAGACGGCGAAACTCGAAAGTAGCATAGAGTAGTCGATCGAGTTAAGGGAGGAGCATAAGCTCCATACACAATGTACACCTGTATGTAAGAAATGGTAAGAAATGATACAAGGGGTGGAATCATGATGAAAGATGGAAGGGATAACATGATGTGTCGGTGTGTGCACAGTAGAACAGTAGCTAGTTTCCACCAAGGATGTAAATCGGATCAGAATGTAAGAACAATCAACTACAATCGAACGACAGGAGAATGCTCGATTGTAATTAGTTGATATATGGTGTCTTTTTCCAAATCTCTGCCCTCTCCGCCTATGGATTGTTTAGTGCATGGAGCTCCGCGCAATAAAAGGAACAGGGAACAGAGAATAAGAATTTCAACCTATCAGAAATCATGTAGTGTTGAATACACAGTTTCTGATAGGTTGAAATTCTTATTCTCTGTTCTCTTACCAAGTTTCCATCCGGATTAAACTCTTGGTGGAAACTAGGCCTCTGTTTCCTGTTCCTTTTATTATGCGGAGCCCCTAAGGGATCAACAGTTACCATCCCTGTTTGTCTTAATTCCACGAACCGTCACCTTGAGGCACTGTTAAGCTGCGTCATTTATGGCATATTCGGTACCAACATATGCACTGACGCGGTGCGAATGCAGAATTACAGTGAATTGATGACTTGGGAGCTTATTACAATTCTTTAGACAAAGTGAAAATTACAAAAATAAGCAAACTCACTAAGTTAATCAATGAAGTTATAAACATTCTAATAAATTTGATCACTTTCGTAATTTTCACCTCGTTTCAAGAACCATAATAAGCTTCCTGTTGTGATTAAGATTAAGAATTTGAAACTAATAATATATTACTAATGATAGTAAATATAAATATTTTTATTATCAAAAGTATTTGTTTTTTATCATATATAATTATATACTTCTTTGTTCGAGTATTTACAATGTCCACATAATTTTTAACTTTTAGCCTTTCTTTTTTTATTACACATATTTTCTATTTCATCATCGCTACTACTTGTTTTTAATAATTCATTTATAATAAATAATTTTAGTCTTTCTTCATCTATTATTTTATAATTTTTTGCTGCCTAACTAATTTTGTTTGTTCGAACACCAAGCTGTGCTGACAAAAATGTCATAGCTTCTGCATACTGGAAACGCTTGCCGCGATAAAATGTGATGCGGTAGCCAATAAACTTACAGCTCCTAATGTGTTCATTGGTTGCCACGTCTCATTTTGCCGCGCGGCAAGCGTTTCCGCGTTTAGTTCGCAGGAGCAGTGTAATATTTCTCGAACTCATTCGGTTCATTCGGTTGGTCCGAATACAAATTCAGCACTACACTGGGTCAGTTTCGTTTGCCGAATACGGCAACTTGATACAGTACACACAACCGAAAAAGTTCGCATTCAGTGTACACAACTGAAAAATCTTTTAATGCTACGTCTTTTATCCTAGTTTGTACGGTATTTTAAATTCGAGAAATTAGTTCTCGCTTAATCCCTCTGATGGCGATACCGCATACTATTCAACTATACTTCGTTTACGTTCGCTGTACAACTCAATGACGCTTCATTTATTAGTACTTCGTCTACGCTTCCTAAATGTTTGACAAAAAGTACACGGAGCATTCAAATACGCTTCGTGTATGCTTCCAGAATATAGAGAAAAAAAATTATTTTAAAACGGAGTGTCATTGAGCTGTACAGCGAATGCAAACAAAGCGTCGTTGAGTAGACGCGGCATCGCCAACAAAGGGACTTAGCGAGAATTAACTTCTTAAATTTAAAAAACCGTACAAATTAAGATAAAAGACGTAACATTGAAAGATTTTTCAGAGTGGCGGGGGGGGGGGGGGATCCCCGCGCGCGGGGGGCGGCGCAAAAAGGGGGGAGCGCGGCGCCGCGGGGGGGGGGGGGGGGGGGGAAAACAC
>Ga0157364_1004595_pt1 | contig 13820 bp, 6 predicted proteins | sample AttsexASBM2_FD_111476 | JGI IMG/M metagenome (GOLD analysis project Ga0157364, IMG submission 111476) | Fungus gardens microbial communities from leaf cutter ant in Ribeirão Preto, State of São Paulo, Brazil - Atta sexdens ASBM2 | ecosystem: Host-associated > Fungi > Mycelium > Unclassified ... | reverse complement strand
TGTCGTGCTGATGTCGTAAACAAAAAAGAGCCATTGCAACTGAAATTTTCACTGGACTCGAAACTGCTAACACTCGACCTCCCAACTCAACTCGGCTTGCGCGGAAGTCGACGTGCGAACATAACGTGCTCCGCGTCATCATTAATTAACGAAATCAGCCCATTGCGATATGGTTATTAGTGAGGCCGTTTCGCATGTGACGAAAATATGTTGTCACTCTCATCGCACCTCCAGGGAACTCCCGTGCCAGGCGGACATGCGAAAACAGATCGAGCGCACGCTCGTAGATCTTAGATACGCTATCGCATTATACCAGGAACTTTGGTAAGAAATAAATGTCTTCGGCCACGGCGTTGAGAACGTGTAAACAACGTCTCCATTCGCATTTATTTACCTGCCCTGACAAGTAAGAAAAACTCTTAAACGCGCTTTAGAAACTAGAGAGAGAGAGAGAGTGATTCCGAAAAGCACCGCAAGCACGTGCAAACGATCGTCTCCTAGGATAGACTTCGTTTCCGGATACAAGTCCGTTAAGACGGGGTGGAATTAACTGCGCGAGGAGTCAGAAAGCTTTATTATGCCATTGCTCCTGATGATGCACATGGTGGGGATCGATTTTTGGAAACGAGGTCGGACACGGCGTTGATTGCGGGAATGTAAGAACATCGATCAACGTTTTGGGTGGGAAAACTGATGCAGTACCTGCAATTCCAGGTTTTGCACCACATTACAGCAATTTATTACGTGCATTTGTTGAAATTTCTGGTATGCAAGCAGTTTAACATCCACAGAACCGGAATACGAGGAGAATGCGAGGTATAATCGAACAATGATAAAATCCTCGGTTTTCCTGTGGTAAATAATTAGGCATTAAATTCGTTACTGCAAAAATTTTATACGTTTTCATCTCGCTATTTTTCACAGTTTTCCACAAATAATTTGCAGCGACGATACGCATTGAAAATATTGCGACATAGGAGCCTTGAAATAACAAAGATCGCATATACGTAGCTACGTCGCGCGTCGCTACCTGAACGCATTTACTGCGAATCGACGTCGGGAATATCTTCGGAATATATCCAAGTGTACATACACACCGCCGCGTCACTTAGACGGCCCAGACGCAGTCTCGGCAATTGATAGGTAGTCACGCTAGGCTGACCTCAAGGGACATCAGTTCGTGTAGCGCATCGTGCGCGGGTCCGCCGCCTTCACCGCTACTCCCCTGCGGCCGCCTTAGCTTTCGTAAAATCTACTCCCAGACCTGGCGTTCGTAGCTTCCGCCTCGTATCTTTCGCCTACAACCACGCTCAATCGTCCCTCCTCGCACACCCTTTCCCTACCATCACTTCGTTCCACTTCGCTCTTTCCACCCCGAACTCGCCGTCCTCCGTTTCCGTTTCTCTCCTTCTTCTGTGCCACTACCTCCGCGCCATGTTCACTTATCCTCTTTCTCTTCCTCCGCTTCGCCGCGTCTCTCTTTCTCATTCCCTCTCTCCTCATCCTTTGTAAGCTCACCTCCGGTTCCATCGTCTCAACATGTCGGTGCCTCCGTTCTCCACACTGCTCGGATATCTCACCGCACTTTTACCATCGCTCTTAAACCACTCTGTATCCTGTCCTTATCGACGCATGCGTACTCTTCCACGTTTTTCTCTCTGTCTCTCTATCTTGTCTTCTTTTTCCCCATCCTATTTTACCTCCCTCCTGGAGCGATCTCGACGCGTTTCGCCTTCGTCCGAGGGTTTTCTCGCTTCCTTCGCTGACCACCACGCATTTTTCATCCTCGCCACCCCCGTGGCGAGTAACAACCAGCACTGTTCGAGTGACTCGGGATTTTAGTCGTTCCCCTTGATCCGCTTCTTCGCACTTACTCCGCCTGAGCGATTCGCACCTAATACTTTTCTAATAGGAAAAAGACAATATCAAGATATATGGGAAATTCTCCTACACAAATGCACATCCAACGAATACGAAAATGTCATATCATAATATTCCGGATTTTTAAACATTTCTTAATATTATCACTGTTCATTATAGAATTAATTGTGAAGAAATTATATATATCTCTGGGAAATATAATAATTGTGTTCTTGGAAAATTTTTAATAATATGGTATCTTTTTATTATATATCAATTCTATATTAAAACTATTCGTTAATATTTAGTTTAACTAAATTAAAAATTCAACATTCTTATTTTAAGCGACGCTCTTGACTCGAAGAAATAATATCTCCTTTCTTTGTATTTTTGTAACTTGATAATCATTTGTTCATCAAATTTCTCGCTCATATTATCTTAATGTAAATTTTATAATATATCACGGGATTACCGCTTGTAAGAAGACACGTATGGCAAATATTAGCTTTAACTGTAAGCTGCTAGATATGGATTTTAGAAGAACAATTATATTTAATTTTTAATAAGCAAAAATAATATTTATATTTTTCATTTTGAAAGAAATTCATCATTTTTGTAACTATCCCCATTTTAGCGCGACTTATTTCTAGTAAACATAATTAGATGCCACGCGTTTAGATTTCTCGCCGTTTCTATTATTCCTACTGTTATCGCTTCACATTCGCTGCTCCACAATGGCGAACATGCGCACTAAATTTTCTATTGTTATTTGCAAACTATCTACACTCAAGGACTACCTCTACGAGTCTCCTCTACGATTTTTTTCGCGCAAACGTCGCTCGGTCGAGGCACTAATATCTTTTGTAACAGCACAAAGGCGAACGACTCTTTGGAGCAAATTAATTACTCCGGCGTATTAAACACAGCGAGATGCTACATTATTCTATCAGCTTTCTTATCTTGCGTCAGCTTCGACGTCCTCGGAGAATTAATTAATTAATTTTCCTCGCTCGTGCACTGCATCGATACAAAGCCCCGGTCCCTCGAGCGCGCGCGCTCGCTTGCGAGCGAGCGAGCGAGCGAGCATCATCAGATAATCTCCATTGTATGCTATATTTTCGAAAGTGCAACATTGCGTTAATGCCGATAATGGGTTACGAACTTTATCAGCGGATTGGCAACAGGCTCGCTGCATCCACCGACACACAAAGGACCATTTAGTCCGGTGACTGACCGGCCATACGTGCGACGCACCGCACACCCGCATGGATATCTAAAACGAATTTTAATAAATCTCGTCGGGCGTTAAATTACTCGTCGCCTCCACACACATAGGTCTCGCTGTACCATTCGCCCTCTCTTTAATTTTCCAACGCGCCATTAGATTCTTCGTCTGTTTATGCAAAGGATGTCGCTTTCGTGGCTCGGATTAACTTTCTTTTAATTATGCAATTAGTTGTTTAAGGAGGAGCGTGAAGTTCCTCGGGCTCGTCGGAAGACAATCGGGAGAGATCCAAACTACTATACTTCCATCGTTCACGGACGAAGCAAGAAATGCCTCTTTTCCTGAACTCCGGTCCCAAGTTTCCTTAGACCGTCGAAACCAGGATAGCTACGCTTCTGGCCTCTGTTCGTTGCCTCCGGAAAATCGAAACACGGCGAAGACGGAGTCTCTCTCGCGAATGCGAACGAGGAATACAGAAGCGGACCACCTACTGTCTATAGAACCCGATTCGGCGACTGTTCTGTTCTGTTCTGTCGCTGAGAGGCATTTAACGCGGGACCCTCTGCAACGGACTTCGTAATTTAGAGCCAATCTCCTTTATTATCGGCAATGTCTGCGCCCCGCTGGGGACCTTTCCGTAAACTCCGCTCGTTAGGCGGTCGAACATACAAACCGGCGTGAACTTCTCAATGAGCGACAGTGGATAGGAATTTACTGGAAGATATCAAACGAAACGTAAAGACGATTACATTGAATAGCGCTGCTTAATATTTGATATCTCGTGAGTATTCCGGAGTCGTCTCCGGTCACTCGCTCCGACATTCATACGAATCAGTCTTTTTCTATATTCTCAAGGAACTTCAGTTGATATATATTTCCACGAGATTACGTTTTTCCAACGTTCGTCTCTCGTCGGGAATTCGTCCGAAGGACGAAGGATATATTATGTCCAGGCATCTGATCTTTGATTACTGCAATCGTTCCTTTCTCCGTTTCGCTATTCCATTTACCTCATGTCTTTGGATTTGCACAAAAAATCTTTTGTACGACCATTGAGTCAACGACCAGCTGCCTGGCTATTTTATCTATCAATAAAGAACGTGGATCGAATGAAATTTTTTTGTCGAAAGACATCGACCAGTTAACTCTTTGATCGCCATTCTATTTTCAAGTTAATTTATTGATATAAATTGTTATAATATAAAATAATTCTAAGAGTATAATCCAATAATAATATTCTTTCAATTGCAAAAAAAATGTATTTGTAGCGAAAAATTCAATAGTATATAAAATATCTGATTTATTGTAGAACATTCGAACAATAAACTTTGCCAGTATCGTTGTCTTTTAAGTATTAAACAGATGCAATAGATTAAATTAACTTGTATCACGCGAATGTTATTGAGAAGTTTTTATTCGTCTCGTACTAAATAGAAAAAAATATTCGTTCTGAACTATACCTTAGATGAATATTATAGACCGCGAATGTAACAGGAAAGTTTTATAAAAACTTGCTGATCGCTACTAACGTAGCCAACCTATGAACTTCTTCATGTAATGATAGAGTAGATACGTTTGCGACAAGCGTCGCAACAAAAAGACACAATCCCGCGAGTCGGGCGAGCATCCCCCACGTCACAAGAATCGCCTCTTATCCATGTATAATCTATCATTTGAAATCGAAAACATCAGATGTTGACATCGTGACAATCGTGGAACATCGAGTGCAAGGGTCTGCATATCTAAATAAAATTGATAAAACGACCAAGTATTGCATTTGTAAACAACGAAATTCATCGCATTCAAATTTTAAACTTCTATTTTGATGCTGTAAATTCTGATGCTCTAATTTTTATTCCTAAACAAATTTCCAATGTATTACAAACTTCTGTTTATAAATTCTGATGCTCATCTAATTTTTATTCTTAAAAAAATTCCAAACATACTTGATTTCTTGATAGTATTTGTACTTTTTGCACTCAAAATTTTTGTTTTCTCTTCCTTCAACTTGATGTTGTAATAATTATCTTAAATCTCAAATTATCTCTCAAAAAATTTATCTCGTTTTAAGTGTAAAAAATTCTAAGGATTTCAAGCAACTCGGAAAAACTCACTATAAACTTCTATCTATAAATTCTGAAGATCTAACTTCCATTTTTAGAAAAATTCTTATTAATCGAAAGCGTGCTCATATGAATGTACAACTCTTTAAATCTGAAATGATAACATAATTCTCTACTTTTATAAAACTGAAATAATAGATTTGTAAAAATTTGCATTTAGTATTATTAAATCTATTACTAATCTGCTTTGTCTAAAAATAGGATTATTTCTATTAATTGATCTTTATTTTTTTTTTAAATATATCAATATTTTAATATTTGAGAAATTCAACTGAGTATTCTAGTCATTAAGGCGAAGGAGAAGCCAGAATACGCTAGCGATCTGACGATAACTAAGTGTCACCGACTGCTTATAAATGCGCGATATTTATACGCCAAGACGCACGCTCAGACGAGACGCGATGGTAGTCAGGAGAGAAGATAAAAGGACTGAAGAGACACACACGTGGGTGTGTGAGATCGAGATGGTTATAAGTAATTCATCGCTCCGTAATGCGCAGCCAAGTCGGCAGCGATGTAAATGCCGACGATGCGAGTTCCAACTTAGCCAACGTCCATACGCCTTTCATTGCTCCTATCTGTGACTTTAGAAGCATTTAAATCTCGAGATCTAGATACCGTGACAACGTGATTCCTTCCGTGGCTTCATTGCAATTAGCCATGCTTTAAGAAAACAGCAAAACTGTAACTTTTTTCTTTTCATTTTATTCATGTAACCGTGAAACGAGGTCAAAAAACTGTAATACAAAACATAAAAATCGAACTTGACGACGACCTATACTGTAAGAAGTGATGGATTGATCAGGCTCTGAATAGTCGCCCCTGCGTGTTCTTTCCATGGCATTCTTTTCATAGCGACTGCTCCTCAGTATCGCTTTCCGCTCTTTTCTTGACTTCCTCCCCCCCGCCCTCTCTCTCTCTTTCGCTCTCGTTCTCGTTCTCTTTCTCTTTTCTTTCAGGGGTCTCTATCTTTACCACGACCTCTTGGTCGGCATCCGTGTATACTTTGGCATTGTGTATATTCTAATCTAAATAGATGCTCTGCACTCGACGACGTCTAGGCCTATGCACTTCACGATGGCCATTAACTGTTAATGACAAACGGCCACATCGATGCGACGAGGAGAAAGCGCTTACGGCGCATGTAAAGAAGTAACAGTGGATTTGGTTAGGGCGGACTGCACGGTAGGAGATGAAAAAGAAACGAAGAGCCAGATAAAATGTGACCGAGGGCTGAAAGGGAGAAAGGGAAGGATGGTGGTGCCGAAGGGATGCGGTGAAAGAGGCAGGAAGGAGCACATCGACACACGCAGACGCAGTTATCTGTTCCAATTAACCTCTTACATTTCGTTCCCTTCCACTAAATCCCACCCTCCCCGTGCCAGATCCTCCGCCTGTCCACAGTCTGGAACGTTGAAATTGAATCGAAGCTCGCCACGCCATCCGAAATGGAAGACGCGACGAAAGTGCCGTTTCCATGGAACTTCGGAAATACGCGGTCATTACGTTAATAAAGCGAGAGAAAAGGAAAATGATAACGCGTTTCTGCGGCGTAGCATATTATAATACGTTGGATTGAATTAATAACAGCCGGTTTCAACTGGCATTATTAATATATCACGTATTATAAATACACGTAATACATTTATATATCTTTTTGAGAACTTCCGATAGACAGTGACAGCTCATCGCACTTCACGAGAAAGATTGCCATTAAAAAGTATTGACTACCAACATCTGATGTCCTCTGCTCTACCACGTTAGCTCTACTACGTTTTATATAGTCATGACACGCAGTCGTTACACGAAGTTACTTATAGTCCAAAGTACTTTGCACTTATGCTAATGTTTGCCAATGCATATCGGCAAATCTAAATTACCATTTCCCCTGAACGCACAGGAATATTTTATATTTTATTACTTACGTATTTTTTATTTCACTTTTTGTTAAAAGGTATTTCGTAAATGTAAAGCGATAAATGATGCATTTCTTTAATATAACGAATAATTCGATATTAGACAATTTATTGTACGAAGTATCATTCAGAACTTTTAATTTGATCTGACAATTAAGTTTCACCAGTTTCAAGTTGAAACTTTGGGAGAAAATTATTTACACATTACATGGTATAAAACATAATGTATGACTGCATCTTGTATCACATTTCGGTCGCCACGTGTGAGCCATGTCTTTCTGTATGGACACAAAGTAATAACCGAAGCGGTCCCGCGCCACGTTGGCGGATCAATATCGGTCACAGGGGTTGAAAGTATGGCAAGGGAGAGAGAAAGAGCGAAAAGAGCGAGTAAGGAATCGCGCGACGGACAAGCCGGTGTAACGAGACGAGCTCTTCATCGAATTTCAGGTTCGTAAACTTTCGCGGCACCGACCTGTGGTTCGCGGGCGTATTTCCACCAGAAACTCTTGACCATATGTACATACAACTTCTTGCGACGCTTTATAAATCTTGCATGTAACCGCGATCAATTTTTACGGCGGTCAGTACCGCTGCGCATAAAACTCGAGCGGAATTTTAACAGCGATAAACGATGAAACAGGAATAACGACGGTGAATACGAGAACGTTTAAAAGCCTTAAGAATACGATCAGTAAGACGAGAAACGCGCGTATAATCTTGCCGATCAACGTGAGCTAGAGACATCTTTCGAAAATGAGATGTAAAATTTTTTTATTCGAAATTTTATTTCTCTCTGGAAAAAGTTCAAATTAATGAAAGAATCTTCAGACTTGAGGTATCCGAGTTTCCGCGCGACATTCTATATATCATTCTGGATTTCGCATCGAATCCCTTCCGACAAGATACACCCGACGCAATCGTGAATCGCTGTGTTGCGGCCGTATCGAAAATTTGCCCGCGGAAGGCACCCGGACGTTTCTCGTTACGGTGGATAATAAACGACTAGGAATCGCTTTCCGGGCGTGCTCGGCGCGCTGCGTCGTGGCTGCCGGATCCCGTGGATTCGAGCCTCATGATTAATGCAGGCCTTTCGCCGGCACGACGTTTCCCAATGACAGGAAACGCGGCTCGAAAATTTCCCGTGGCTGGCAGAGCGTAACCACCGACGCGCGAGCTTCTGAGATCCGCTCTCATCGTCGTCGCGACGGCAACAGCGGCGAAGGGATAAGAAGAGAGAATCGTGGGCGCACACCAGCCGGTATAAATAGATAATGCACTGGATAAACGTCGGTAGCTAGAATTTCAGATGAAAGAGGTCTGCGCTCGGTCGACTTCAGGAGTCAACCGTCTCCGTGAGACGTTAATGACGTTAAAACCCGTCGTAAACCACGAGATTGTCGCCCGATAAAGTTCAAGTTGAACCGACTATGAAGATTCAAAGAAAACTTGCCACAATTAGCTTGATCTGCTGATACTGCTACTTTTGTGTGTCTGCGACAATACAAATCTAAAATGGTAAACGTATGTTATACGTTTGCGTATAACGTATAACGTATTGCTTTTGAAATAATCCTTTTGGTAATGTTTAATTAAGATTTATATATATAAATCAGACAATTTTGTAAGAGAATATCTAAGCGAACGTACATTTACGCGTAGCAGTGACGATTCTCTCTCGTAATAATTAGGTTAAAATGAATCACGAGTGATTGAAATACATTTCGCGATGCGCTATAGAATTGATTTATGTTGAAAGAAATAGTAATGATAATAAAGAACGATTTCAACGATGTTGTTATATCATAAACCAAAGAATAACGATGCCGAGCCAATTTCAACGTTGCAAAAATTCGAAGTGAGGCGGTATAACCTGACAGTATCGTAAACATAAATAATGTATAACTTCATACCGCGTAATAAATGGGTAATGTGCCGTATACATTAGATTTCGCTTCAAAGGCATGCGTGATGAACGATTAGAAGGCGTTACGCGGACCCACGGTTTCCGATTTATTCCACACAAGCAAAGTATGGCGGTCGCACATGCGTGCATATCTGCAACGAGCAGTCAAGAAATAATTTATAAACGGCCAGTCTTTCGCGAATCTCCGTATATAAGCTCCGCGCGCGATGTATAATCTATCAAAGGTGCAACCTGGGCTTCAAACAAGATAGATGTTCCTCACATGATTAAAGGCGCGCACTTACGTAATTAAATACGTTCGTGATACCGTGTTTACCGACCGCGTTTAGACGCGATCTCCGCTTCCCTATTTTACGGCGTTAAACGTTTCAGTGCTCCTTGCATCTGAGACGCGCGCGCCTCATGGAGAACTGCGCGCGCGAAAGCCGGAGTGGTGATAAACGACTGCGGTGCAGCCAGCAACAGTGGAGTTTATCCAGTATGTATGATACAGAATAAGTAGATCATAGCGTCGGATAAAAGCTCCGGCTACACAGCCCGCTTGAAAGAGATCCGCAGATTGCGGACGCCCGGGATCGTGTCGTCGTCCCGCGAGACGTTAATAACGTTAACCCCCATCGTAAACTCCGAGATTACGGTAGTGGAGGCCAATCTCGAAATCGCCGCGACGATATGGAGAGGTGAAATGTGTTACGACTTAAGTCGATCTACGTAATATCGTCGACTGCTATCCGATCTGTTACAGTTACAGCCCCTGCGCTTTTGCATATATAATTCTTTTCTTCTTGGCTAAAAATTCTTTCTCGGCTTAACTATTGTTTCACACTGTGCAACGTATTATTCTCTAGTCTTTTAAATATTAAATAATAAATATTTCTTGATGTGAATTTTTAACATGTCAAGCACGACTAATGTAAACATTCGTGTTTACATGAAAAGGATGGTTTTATTGAAAATTTAGCCAGATACAGACTTCAAAATAATTTCATTAGATCAAAATAATTATGTAGAATGCTCAAATTGATTGCTACAACATCTAAACTTTTTATAGCTTATAGCTCATTTATTATTTTGAAATTCCTACGTAATTATTTTGACGGTTTAACAAAATTATTTTCAGATCTGACTATTTTTAGCTAATTTAGCAAAATCGTTCTTTTCGTGTAAATATTGTCGGTGCTACAAAATTTCAATTCCCGATATCGTATAATATTCTGCTGCCTGATAACTTTTATCAGTTATTATACGCAGCCGCTGCCTCGCGTGTACAAATACGCTTTGCTTTTTCCGCCTCGTGCCGCCCATGTATTATGGGGAATGCGATGAAATAAATTATATAAAACTCTCACGGGAGGGCCGTATTGCGTTTCATTTAGTCCCGCTTTACAACCTCTGTGTAGCCCAACTGTCGTATCTACCTCGTGTCTCGTCCCGGAGTTCAATATGAGCGGCGCATTGTCTGCGGATTCCAAATATGCGATGAAATTCCGGAGCAGGTACCTCGTCATACGGCCCGATTGTATTCCTGTCCCGAAACTGCGACGCGCGTACCTTTAACGACGCGCGTTCGATTTTTCACTCTTTTGATCTACGCAATTAATTAGCGGCGTAATATGCACGCGTCGGCTGCAGCAAGACTCACAGAGGCGCGTGCTGAGGGGGAGGAAAAAAAAAGACCACGGCAGTCCAGCCCGTATGAATGTTTTTTGCAAATAATCACGTAGCGACCGGGAGAAGAGTGAACGTAATGAAAATTTTTACCCGAGATAATTAAAAGTGTATAATTAATTATGAGAGACCGCCCGGTAATCTGATGTGCCCGGCGGTACACGCCGCCAAGTTGAAACTCGATTTACTCATAGTGTCCTCGGTTATTCTCAGAATTTATTAACGCTGCATATTTTATATAAAACGCTGTTTCATCGAGTAATATCGCGCTACCGTTTTCTGATACATTTTCATATTACAATTATTGTCTCCTGATGGTTACGTGAACACGAAATACACGGAATTTGCAGCTTCTTACCACACATGTCAAAGTTAACAAGTCAGTGCATTGTCCGAGGGCAGATATACCACCTGCGTAAGTTCGATCGATTATTCTTTCAGCCCCTTGTTTTTCCGTGAAGTGGGTTTGTTAGCCGCGCGATACAGCGACTATAGAGCCTATACAGCGTCGATTTATTCCAACCGTTTTCTCTTGCAAGCCGCTTTATTTTTTCATATTGCTGGATATAAATTTTTCGAATGAAATTTAAATTCTTAATCCTGTTGGATTTCACATTCGTGAAATTGGGTCAAAAAATCAACATTGTACAATTTCATCATTATTAAAATATATAAGTATTTATTATAATATTTTTATTATATTTTTTTTAATATATGGAGTATTTCATATATGCGAATAATATAAAATAATCGACATATTTTTATTTCAGATCCAAAGATATTGAAACAGAATTAAAAGGTTTGATCAATTTCGTGCGGCGTGTTTACACGGCGCATTAGTTACAGCTCTCGGTAAATATATGCGGCAAATATACCCGCTGTACAACTGTAACGATATTACGGATCGATGTTTTTCGATGTATGTACACGACGGTGTATCACGTAAGTTTTAAAAAAAAAAAAAAAAACAAAATTGGCAACGCTCCAGTTTTCTAGCGCGCATTTATTTCGCGTTGCCTTCATGGTATTCCCGTTTTAAAGCAGCGAAGTTAATTTCACGCAATGCAGATTCCGCGGATTGTACATTCATCGCTACGTACATACACCGATAGCTCGGCACGTATAACGGCTCGCGTGTGTGTTTACACGCTCGGCAACGCGTATGGGACGTGATCTCATATTATAACATATATCAAGGGGGCGAGTTACACGTCGAACGGGAAAGCGCGTGTTTACAAGCACAGAGAATGCATGTGCCGCTTCTTTGATGATACGCTTGATCGCGAGTGTACATATTGTTTCACTTTCATGAAAATCAATGGAAGTGTCTATCAGGAAAAAAATCGCACGGTCATCCCTTGTATAATTACGATCATAACTCTCGTTTCTTCGTCGCTTTATATGCTAGAAATATTGCGAGACAGCATTACGCTTAAAATTATCGTTAAAAAAGCGTTTAAATTGAAATTGTTGAAAGAATTCGTAGATGAAAGGAAATGCTGAGATTTATACAGAGGATACGGAATATCGCTGTCGAAAAATAGAAAAGTGACACAATTCAAAATTATAGCAACTTTTCAGTAGAGCATTTTTTCTTTCTGAATTGAAACATTTTAATTAGTATAGTAAATATGTGTAACTTTTTTCTTTCATGTTATATTTTCAATTATAATGTTTTTTAAAACTATGAATTTTTTCTAAATTTAAACACTGCAATCTTGATATAGAATTGTGTAAATTTGATTCCTTAAATCCTTATTAGAATTGTGAAACTTTTCCATATAAATAATATGTTGACAAATTTGTCGTTTTTCGACAACAATCTTTAAAATCAATTTCCTTTTATCATTTTAAAAATATTAATCTTTTATTTGTGTCTCATTTTTCTATCAATGCAGCGACGTGTATAAAAATACAATAAGAGAACGCAAATAAGGATATATGAAATAATTTATTTACGGAATTTAAAGTGCGTGCGTAATCTAACTCACGTTTTCTGCTTCTTTGCTTCATTAATTTAGGTATACAACTCTAAAAGTAAGGGGGTTCTTTTGACATAGCAACCTGTAGCACTTTACAGCTGCGGAGTACCGCAGAGTTGCAGAGCATTCGAAACTTCGTAATGTGCGACACAATATACATTCTTCACCCGCCTATAGATAAAGTCGTTTCGAACACAAGTGGTAACAGTTATAACAGCCTATCTGACCGGCCACGATAAAGTCAATCAGGTAACAATATACGCAGTAGCATAGCCACTATGAATTGTCATAGCGTTAGACTTGTAAAGCACAATTGAAAATTCATTACAAGTTCGCGACACCGCGTATCATCGGCATGTTTTGTATAATGTAGATGGGCCGAAGATATATAGAAATGTCCTGCAAAATCGTATACGTATATGTCAGATTGTCACAATAAGGACAATGCCGGTCTCGATGTCGGTTAGAAAGCAACAAGGAAGTGCGGAATACTCGCGATAATATGATTCGTATATCTACGAAATCTCAAATAGGGAGATGTGAAAAGTGCGACAACATTAACGAAAATCGTAAAGAACTTGTTAAAGAACGCTTTTGCATACGTAATATATAATTTCTAACTGTTGAAGCTACATTGTCTTGCCAATTATCGCAATGCTGTGAGAACATCATCACGAAATCTCATTTATTTCTTAGTTCAATATTAAATTCTTAAGAAATACTATAAATGAATGAAACGAAATAAAATTTTTTTGTTCAATTATTTAAGAAATCTATCAAAATAATTATCAAAAGGTAAATTTTGCGTTATTATATAAAAATATTTTGAGTATAAGAGAAACAAATGCAATCTCCCTCTATATTATTCATAACATTATGATTTTATAAATGAAAATTCTGCGACATTATTTTATCTCGAATAAAATTAAATTTATATTACATACATGTGTATATGTGTTGTGTGTGTGTGTGTGTGTGTGTGCGTGTGTGTGTGTGTGTGTGTGTGTTTGTGTGCGTGTGGGTGTGTGAGTGTCGGTCTGTGCGTGTGTGTGTGTGTGCGTGTGTGGGTGTGTGTGTGTGCGTGCGTGTGTGTGTGTGTGTTTGTGTGCGTGTGGGTGT
>Ga0157364_1004594_pt1 | contig 13823 bp, 5 predicted proteins | sample AttsexASBM2_FD_111476 | JGI IMG/M metagenome (GOLD analysis project Ga0157364, IMG submission 111476) | Fungus gardens microbial communities from leaf cutter ant in Ribeirão Preto, State of São Paulo, Brazil - Atta sexdens ASBM2 | ecosystem: Host-associated > Fungi > Mycelium > Unclassified ... | reverse complement strand
TTAATATTAAATATATTATTAAATAATTAAATAATAAGCAACTTGAAAAAGTGCTGCAATCTCAGGAGTCACAAATGTATATGTGCAATAGAAAGCAAGCTTGAAGAAATATTCGATACCAGACTGGGACTCTCCCTTGCCGTCTGGACCAGAGGAAATACGAAGATCATTCTAAGAATTCTTAGCACTCCGTAGAGATAGAAAATCCACCCTCAACCAGTCTTTCTACTTCTCGTCTTTCTTCTTTTCTACAATGCCACTATAAGGTACCATCGTTTCACTAACATCTGCCGAAACTTATGAATGGATTTTATCTGTATTCTTTTAACATAATAACCTATATTTTCAGTTATGACTTGTTTTACTCACACAGATTATCTCAATATCATAAAATTAATAGATATTTTACGAAATACTTTATATGTCGTATCAGACTATGTCAAAATAAAATATAAAATATCTTGTAAACTAATTAATGTTTTTATAATTTTAATACTTTTATAAAATAAAATAAAATAACTAGAGAAAATAACTAGAGAAATCGTATTATTTAAAAAACCGATGGAATTTTATTTAAAAAAACCTTAAAAATTATCTTAATCTTTTTATAGTGTATTATATATTTGTATATTTTTTTAGTATTTTTAATTAAATTATGTATTACTAAATGAAGTATTATTTATTACTAAATATGCGAATACATATTGTAAATTAACTATTGACTCATTTTGTGGTTGAATAAAATGCCTCCTTCAATTCTTTTTAGCATACAATTCTAACAATTAAATAAAAACATATATATATATATATATATGTATATAATAAATTAGGAGACATACAAATATATATTAATAATCTCTGCGAATATAACAGTAAAACACGTTTCGTTAGTTAACTGAAGTGGCGGGCAATCTGTAGGAAAGGAAGGGAAGTTGCGAGATATCCTGTGTGAAGTTTTTGTTCCCTAGCGTTTCCCTCCGCTTCAACGGTTTCGTATCAATTACATCGAGTGCAACCCTTTTCTTTCTCCGTAACGTGCTACACTCGCGTTTCCATACGAGTGTATACACATATAGAAAGAACGCAATATTGATTTCGGACAGATATCCTTTTCAGAGAAAGAAGCGTCCAGCTGGTAATAGAATTCACAAGAATCTTTCAAGAGGAAGGATTTCACCAAAATATCTATAAAAATGCTGAATCTGAACATTCAACACTTATAGTTTTATACTTAACATGTTTTACAAGAGAACATTCTTTTAATAGAAAAGTCAACATGTAAAAAATAGCTTTTATCATTCATATTAAAATTATAAAGAAAATTAAAAGAAAAATAAAAGTAACTTAAAAATAAATAGAAAGAATACTTAAAATTTCTCTCTCTCTCTCTCTCTCTCTCTCTCTCTCTCCCTCTCTCCTTTAACTTTTTTATATAAAAATAAGTACGCGCTCCATTAATATACCATATATATAATTTCATTAATCATCCTTTGTTTAGAAGAAAAGGAATCTATAATAATGCAAAAAAATTTTTTTAATTATTGTAACATTTTTACTGTGAGACACAGCAGAAAACTTGGAATATAATCAATAGTATATTATTCAATTAGCAAAACTTCCTATCTTTTTCTCAAATTCTATTTTTTTCTTTTTATGAATGTATTTTAATAATTATGTTGTTCGTAGCAATTAAAATTTAACATATTTGAGAAACTGAACAAGAAATCTTCAAATAACTAGAATTATTAATTCCAAAATTCCTGCATTAAAAAAATAGCTTTGTATTTAAAAAAAATTTCAGTCGTTGTATTATTATGTATATTGAGTTCTTGAAAATTTTTGAAACATATTGAGAATGCCAGAAGACGAACATTCAAACTCTCGAGTTATAAACCTGAATGACGCGTGGTTACGTGCTTAAAGATATGCACAAAGTTCGAGTCGACAAATAGCTAAGAAAATCTCGCGAGAGATCGGACAAACGGCAACGGGATGCTGAGCTGTATTTTTTTTTATTTCATTAATCCACGACGGAGCGATCCCCGGCGTGAGATGAGATTGCGATACTGTCTTCCGTAGACGGGAGAGCGACCATTGTCCGGCTTATCGCACGAAGGTGTCCCACACGAGTGAAATCATCCACGAAACAAAGGGACACCAGGGTGTCAGGAGCGCGTTGTGGTTGCGCACAATGCCAGGTATCCACCAGACGTGGCATAAGTTCGTCTTTTTTTATTGAGCAGTACTATGGAATAAGTATAATACAAAAGACAGCGACCCTCTCTTTCTTTTCATGGCGTATCGCGACAGTCTTTTATCTTCGGTCGGCGAACATTGAGAACTAAGAAAGGCATCGACTACGATCGGTATCGAGACTATCGAATCAATCGATTTGCGCATAGAAGATATTGTTTGCGCGACCGTTACTAACACACGAGTCCAATATCTTCTTCTTTTCATACTGTAAATAGAGATACCGATCTCGAGGTCGACGAAAATCCGAAAAGATTCGAACTTTTTTCTCAGGATTATTTCTCAGGAAAATTTATTTTCTTCATTCTAGTCACACGATACTTCGAAAGTATTTTTAAGATATTTATAGATATTTTTAGTAAAAATTTATGGATTTTCAAATTCAAAAAATAATACAGGAAACAGGGCTAATGAAAGCCAGGTAAGAAATTCAGTAAGTAATATAAATTGATAACCGTACTGCAAAAAAATTACATTTAAAATTATAACAAAAATACAAACATAAAAATGCAAATACAATATTTGTCATACGAGAGTCGTTCGATAAGTCAGACAAAAAAGCAATAAAATCATCTATTTTTCGGAAAATTTCACTTTTCGACGTAGTCTCCTTCGCATTTTACACACTTAGTCCAGCAGTTTTCCAATTTTTTGATCCCTTTCCCTTTTGAATCCAATTTTCGAGATTTAAGTTTTTTTTCTCCGTTTAGTAATATCTACAATATGATCTTTGTTTTTTATTTCTTCTTTTTTATCTCTTGCTTTTTTCTCCTCTTTGCAATCGTTTTAACAATTGTATTTTTCGCTACTTTTCTGTTTCTTCCGACATCGTTAATTTTTACCTCGGGCGACAAAAAACAGAAAAAGCAAAAAAGACAAAATGTAAAAAAATAATAAACAAGAGAGGCTTTAGTACTTTCTAAATAAGATCAGAGTTACCAAACTTGAACTTCAAAATTAGATTCGATATTTCATTCAGAATTGTTTTATGTTCGAACCGATATTTGTCAGATAAAGCATAAATATTTATCTTAAAAGAGTTTTTAGGATTCAGCTTCTTGTGATTTTGGATACTCAAAATTTGCGATGGACGGATTTCAACCTGTCGACGTGGACAGCATTCGCCGCGCCAACAAAGGAATTAAACTCGCGCGAGTAGCATCTCTTCATGGAAATGTCTTCGAGGGTACGGCTTATCTGTTAATCCATTCAAAACTATCCTAAGTGTATCGTCAAACGACCGACGATTTATGCTCAACTCGAGAGGAGCGCGCCTCGTGAGCGACTCGCAACGATCCCGAAGAGAGAAAGAAGCGTTCTCGCAGCTCGCACAGTACGCGAAAGAGAAAGAGAAAAAGAGGACACCTTGCAAGTACCGATCTGTGTATGAATGCGCCGACTTTTTTTGCGGCCATACGATACATGATACTTTAGCGGGGTCCAACCGGGGGTCCGCTCGCGCACGAGAGATCGAGGCCAGTGGACCATGGATCCCACGAGCGAGGAGAGGCTGAGGGTTCTCCGCTTTTCAAACTGATTGGAATGGAAAAGAAGAAGAGAAGACAGAGGGGCGACCGACTCGTTACTAGCTCCAAAGAAGGGGTTGGATATCCGAACCCCCTCGACCCGATCGAGTCGAGATAACGTCCGCGCGACTTGATACATTCTACCGGCTCCTCGTGACACTTCCACGTCGGTAGTCCTTCATCCCGTGTCCTTCGGGAAGATAAAAGGCTAACTACTGTTCTGAGAAGTATACCATTTTGAGTCGAAGCAAAGACGTTGAGTAGCAATAAATGTCATGTTTCTAACCTCTGAATTTTTTAAATAAGATTTTTAAACATGGTAGTATAGCGACAATACGCACAGTATATTAATATAACAGCAAAATGTATAAAAAAGTAATTTCTCCTTCCCCCTTTTTTTTTAAATGTATTTCCATTTAATGTATCGTTTCCTCTCCGACAGCCGAGACGAGAGAGATCATGGCTTAAGAGAGCATGATGCCTCCTCGACGAAGAGCCAGATGGTATCCTTACTTGGGCTCCGTTCGCGCGTGTGATTATCGCCAAAGCGAAGGAACTCGGAGGACAAGGAGTAACTTTCCGGCGCACCCTTCCACGTTATGTTTCCAAAACATCTAATATCTCCCGCCCGGTCGAACATTCTGAAAGAACGATCTGCCTTCCCACCCTTCGTCCCTCTCCCTCTCTCTGCTGCGACATAATCGGTGCATCCCCGCGGCAACATGGTTTCCTGTTGCGGATCAACGGCCAAAGCACTATGCATGTAGGGATCCCATCGAAGGACTACGCAGCGATTGGCAGGCGTGAAGAATTCGCACAATGTGCGGAACCTCGAAAAATACCACCGTTCGAATAATAGCTGACGAACGAAATGCCCTGAATGAATCGACCGATGAGCTATGATCGCGTTTATGTTATACAATTTTCCAGAAAATTACGCACGAGAAAATACTTCCTATCAATATCTGTCTATTAAAAAAAATCTTATTTTATATTAAATTATATCTTACTTTAAAACATTACTTTAAAACAGGGATATACCGGATATCCAAAAAGTATCCGGCACTTTTTTACTACCCGAATAATTGGATAGACCGGATAATATAGAATATGTCTAATTGAAATTTTAAATCATTAAATTAATTTTTTTATTATACAAATGTTTTAGAAATAAATATGCATATTCATAATGTTATAATATCTTATACATTGATGCAAAATTACAATTTTTTTTCTCTGCAGAGTTTTTTTTAGACATTTTCTCGAAATCCGGTTGAATATCCGGAAAATGTCGGATATCTAATTCGAAGAAATTGCATTCTCGAATATCCGATATCCACTAATTTTACAATCCGGTACATATCTACTTTAAATTTACATGCATTACATATAATTTTCAAGAGCTTAGTAATAAAGTTGAAATTCGTGAAGTTCCTAGTATCGTATAAAAATGTTTCTAGTATAAAAATGCAAAATTCTCACTCTTCAAATTAATTATGATTAATTTTTGTCTTACTGTAATTATTACTTACTGTATTAAATTACTTACTGTATTTATATTTTTATTTAAGATCTGATACGTAAATTTTATTTATATAAATGGACGAGTTTAACGTATAATTATTGAGCGTTATAACGTATATTCATTTTACTTCATTGACTTCAGTAGTCAGGTCTAATCAGCAATACTAAAATTAAAACAAGCAGAAATAAGCTTCTAAAAGTTAAAATATCCGCATTACTATTAGTTTAGATACTCTAGTAGTATTATAATGAAGAGCATAGTGATTTCAATTTGTAAGTAGTTTTGTGTTATATATTTTATTTATGTATAATGAGGTACACACACACACACACACACACACACGCGCGCGCGCGCGCACAATTGGACTACAGTCAGTAATACAAGAGTCAACACAATTTTTTAAAGAAACTGAGTATCATAAAAAGTATGTAAAGTTATTTAAAAGTACGTTATATTCACTAAAATATATTTATTTAGTTATAGCATCCAATCACTGTTATTAATTATAACTTGCTTTCCACGAGACATTTTTACGAAATTTTTACAAATGACATCGATCGATGTTAATCTTCACAATCTTCAGATCAAATCCGATTAAAAATATTTGATTAATCATAAAGATGAAACTTTAAAAAAATACGAATATTTATTTTGAGGTAATTACCTTTGGCATACTCAGAAGATTTGAAAGTTTTTATCCAAAATTATAATCGAAAATTATAATCTTGTAGGAAGCATATCTCGATGACAAGCTAATTAATGATAATGGTGATTGGATGTCATAACTAAGTAAATACATTTTGTGAATGTAATATGTACTTTTAAAATATAACTTTAATATTTAAGACAAAACAACAGAATCCAAAATTCAGAGTGAATGAGAGTCAATAGTAATTAGTACGTAAAATGTAATCTTTATTCTAAAAAAACCATAATACATTTCGACTTCATTTTGGAGTCTTCATCAGCAACCAAAATTAGATTCAATTCTTTGCATGTCTAAAGAAAAGTCACCATCAAATTTACAAATCCAAAGTGAGTCGAAACGTACTATGGTTTTTTTGGAATAAAGACTACATTTTGCGTACTAACTACCATGCTGACTCTCATTCATCCTGAATTTTGGATTCTGTTGTTTTGTCTTAAATTCGAGTGAAGTAAGAAGTAAGAAGATTATTATTAATTTAATATACTTAGTTTCTTTTAGGAAACTGCTGATTACACTCTTATACTATATATATATATTCTAAACTATATAATAATTTCAAGATTGATTTTAATAGAGTGCTTATTCTTTTTATTTATTTTTAGTCAATTATTCGTGTTTATAAAAATTTAGATTGAGTCTAAATTAAATACTTTATCATTAAAGTGTGAAATGTTTAAAAAAAGACTTATGTTAATTAAGAGTGATCTCTTCCTTTATATGTAAAATTTACGTATCGATAACAATACTGTATTTAATAATGATAGCATTCTAGGGTTAAGTATATCAAAACATTTTAAATGTTAATCTTGAATTCTATTTTATTTAAAGGCAATATCCCAAAAATATCGATTTAAATACTTGGAAATACCTTGAATTTATCTTAATTTCGTGCTTTAAAAATTTATAGATTATACTCAAAGAATATTTAATATCCAGAATTGATTGGAGATTCACATTGTATAGATTAATCTTACCATTTCCCGATCCCGATTTATACTTTCAGCATTCCAATCTGCGCTCAAGTCCGCAGGAACTCCAATAGAATGAAAGAGAAAGAGTGGAGAAGAGACGGGGCCAAGGGGTGGTGAAGAAACGGCCTGAAACACACGTGCGTTCCAGCATCATCGGCCGGTCACAGGGCCGCGCATTCCGATGTCGGAGGTAATATGCAGTTGGACGGGTTCCCGGGTTGCCTTTTCTATTTTTATACGCAACAGCACAAACCATCATCGGCCCCTGACCATTGGTGCCTCCTCACCCTCTCGGCCCTTCCTACCTCCGCTACATCTCTCGCGAGGGCCCTACTCTCCACGGTCGTACATGGTTATATACACGAGAACGCCCCGACACGGCTGGTTCCCTCTCGACGCAGACAGCTTGGTGCCGATACCGGTGCGATCACATCCCTCCTGCTGGGCGAAGACCGCAGGATTGCCTTTACCACGAGCGCTCAACCCTCGGACCCTCCGCAGACTCGTACTATATCGAAGAGTGGCCACCAACTTGCGGCAAGATAAACTTGCTAGGCAACGTAATACTCTTATTATAATCTCTATGTGAAAATGTAATTCATTTTTAATTCAACACAAAAATCTCGATAATCTTTTCATTATTTATCGAAAACGAGGATGAGGAAAGCACGTAGCTCTGCTATTCACATCGACATTGTTATTATAACAGTCGAGAGAAATGAGTAGCATTGGAATGACGAATAGCTCGAGAATTCGTGATGTCCTAGCTATTCGTAGACTACACACTTCAAGTTCAACAGAAGAAACCAACAAAACGGTCCACGAGAGTTGTTCTACGAGTTTTTAAGTATCTTTGATATATTAGTCTCACGCTAGAAATGTGCAATACTCTATTATATCCTGTTAATATCAAATAAAATATTATAAAAAATATTATATCTTATTAATAACAAATAAAATAATTAAGACTGACAGACTCAAAAGTGTACATAAAAGCAAATGTACAAATATAAAATTATAAAATACACATAGATATACAAAATAAAATTATTATATTAAAGTATCATTTTAAAGATCATTGATTTGAACAGCACAACACAAATAATTGAAAAATAAAAACTAAGCAATCAAGATGGGTGTTAATGTTAATCTATGTGACTTGATATACAATTCCAATCTTTTTTACGTAATCAAAACTACAATAGTAATAATACAATTATCATATTGATTGAAGTAAGAAATTTCCTAATCCTATTGCTAATTAAATATCCTAATCGTGGATATACTAAACATTAAATTTTTTATATTTGTAGCTATAATTACACTGTCACTATAATTATGATTATGGCTGCTGTAATGTTAGTAATAATAACTATATATAGTTCTATCAATAAATATATATATATATATATACATACATACATATAGAGGCAAATTATTTTCTACAATTACAATCATTTTCAATTGCCAATTATTTATGTTTATTGATAGAACCATACATAGTTATTAGTTATTATAAATACTAAAAATTTGTCCCTCAGTGTACATAAAAATTTATATCTATATGTCCCTAATATTTCGTAACAGTCTGACACTCAAAAGAGTCTTTAACCAACGTTATAACCATAGTTATATACGATTATATCATTCACTTGATTAACTACGGGAATATCAAGATTCTATGCTGATAGCGGGAACCATTGCGGAGGATAAATTGGCGGAATTTTAATTAAATCGGTTGATTGAACTTCTCACTTTATCGGGCCTGGATCAGGGACGCGCGAATCGTCCCGTTTCGCCACGCAGGGCCCGTAGCCAACGACGGCCTGCCTAACTCTAACGTGCGGCCGCACAATAATACGTTAACCGTTAAGCCGACTGTCTTCTCAATTCCGGGGTCTGTGTGGTCCGCCATTGAGTCTTAACTCTTTGATGCATCGTGCACATATTCATTCGCTCTCGCGTCGCACAATGCCCATAGTGTCCATACACGGCATTGTGTGACCCGTGCGCGCCGAGCGTTAAACTCTCCGTTACACGTACACACGAATGTATACACGCGGCCGCGTATACACGCATGTCAAATCGCGCGTACTCGCGCGCGACGCGCGTATCGGTGTGTGCGTAAACCCATAATATGGCGCAATAATTCACTACAGGTAAAATATAAACTGCGCAATTGTCTCGGAACGAATTGCGGAATTGCGAGGAAAGCATTCTGTAGAAAATTAAATTGCTGACTTTAGACATTTACTAAACGGATCGTTCTGATTTTTCCCGCCTTTGTAATTATCTCTCTAACGTTATTACCTATGTGAATTAAATATATTAGCAAAACGTAACAAAAAAATAATATCTTTTGATTAATCTCTCTTTTTTTCAGATCAGATAAATAATTTTGCATTCAAATTCTTATTTAAAAACTACAGGCTCTATACTAAAGTTAAAGTAAAATGTCGGTATTAATTTTAGTATTAATAATATCAGTATTATATATAATATCTTAAAATCCTTAAAGCCATTACTCATCCTCGATGTTCTCTCTGTGTCTCCCTCGCTTCCTTCTTTTCATTTAATTTCCGAGGTTCGAGCTGTCACTCATCTCCGCTCGTTTCTCTCTAATCCCGTTATACTCGTCTTCTTCCATTCTCGCTCCACCCCCACCCCCTCGTAGCCGATTTCACGAATTCGATTCGCCGTCGCGAATTAAAATTCATCCATCTGACTGGCACGCGTATCGCCTCTACAGGCGCGGCGTAACACGGCGGCCTTTTATCGGTAATGAGATCCCGCCCGCGCCGACATGTATTATTCCTTCTGAGGGCTGCAACGTGAATTAACGAGGCGTCATTGTCACCGCTATTTCTTACGGCCGATGAAAAATGAACGTGGCCAACTTCCGAAACTCGCTTAGCCCCCAGTCGAAACCTTCCGGAAGCTAACGACTTTAATTCCGGTCCATTAGCGGTGCACGCACGCGCAACGACACGCACATGCAGCCAACGCAGCACAATTGTATCTTTACCAGATGCACAAAAGTGAAAATATGTTAAAAGGCATTTTGAGAAATTATTTTATTTCTATACCCGGCCAAAAAACGAATTGCGATTATTTATCACAATTCGAATTATCATAAAAAATTCCTAGGGAGATTTGAATGGCATACGAAACGTTCGATAGAATTATTTACCGTGATCATAAAGTATTGTGAAAATTATTTTATCTACGAATAACATATGTACTTAAGTAATTCACGTCCTTTTAACATCAGTTTTAGATAAAACGGAAATTGTATGATGCATCCCGAGGTCAATTTAACCCCGCAGGTATATTGTGTCCTATCCCCTTAGATGCACGAGATGACGAGGAAGTTTGTTCTCGGATCGTAAATTTGTTTGACGAGAGGCACCGCCGCATCTCTCTTTCATTACTTCGCTTTTATTGCCTCGTGCATAGATAGAAAAGAACCGCGTAATGGCAGTCTATGGCATTAAAAGCCGCTATAAACCGACTTGACGAATCTGTTTGGGATTCAGCTTCGAAACGATATCCCAAAGATCATAACAACTTGGCGTGACGGAAGTGGACAATTCTTAAACGTTAACTCGCCTAGAATATCATAAAATCCGTTAAAATTCCAAGCGAAAGATGATAATCAATCAATTTACACGTCAAGAAATTTTACAGAACGAATTATTTCAACACTCCATAGATTCACAAATGGACAAATAATCGCATAGATGCTTTTTGAACAGAATAATTTCCGTGATAAAAGCATCATGTAGAACTTGTCGTATTATAATGTAGAATAATTGTGGGAAGTGATAAGAGATAGTCATCTGTTGCAATGAAAAACGATAAAGCACATTAATAATTAAAAGTTATGCTTCTCTCAATTTATATCAATCAAGACCAAAAATAATTATAACAAGTTGAGCACAATTCTCTTATTGATTTAAAAGTTGTTTAATTTTTTGTTAGTCTTGATTCTTACGTAAAATCGCATTTTGTAGTAATTATTTATAAATTTGATAAGGTCGCAACAAATTAAATCAATTTTTTTATAACTCTAGATATTAATAAAATTTTACTAAATATTTGTGTAAAAGTTTATTTGAATCCCTTATTCATTTAAAAGTTATTTACCTAAAACTATCGCAAAATATGACCATTTCGCTATATACAGTCATTATACAATAAGTTATTTATTATTTTATAGTTTTTTTCAGAATGTATTTATGCCAAACATTTTTTGACTGATATTAACTAATATTGACTTTTAGCTGATATTGTACAGCCAAAAGATCTTTAATCGAAACCAATTTGCAAAAAGCTGCGCTTAATGATTAAAAAACAAAAGACGTTAGTCAATTTATCGCGTAAATCGGGGACGACTGTTACGTAGTAGAATGGAATCCTTTTACAACGAGGACCTAACGAGACAAGAGAAAAGACCGCGACGCGTCGAGGGGCAAGGTCGATTCTCTGACCGGTATATGGAGTGGTATCCTAACGCGAGATTTCGAGCTTCGTCAAAGAACGACTGAGGTTCGCAGAAGAAAGGAAAACCGGACGCGGGTCGCATCGCGTCACTTTTCGGACGTGTTTCGGACAACACGCACACGGTTTGGCGCGTTCTCAAAGGCATCGACAACAACCCTCCTTGCCTCTCTCGCCTACCCTCGCGATTTCACCCCGATTCTGATGCAAATCGGGGTCAGTTACGGCGATGTGTGCCCCGTCCCCCCACCTTAGGTTCCACCGCCATTGAAATAACATTAATCTACTGCGGCATCGAGCGGATGCCGCGTTCGATAATAATTCGTCTCTCCTATAGTAGGTAGCTGCAGCAAAGTCTTTGACATTTTCTCTCGTCCACGTCAATGGATCGACCCTCCTTAGCAGACTTCATTGTCACCTTCGGTGCGCGACCCGCCGACGAATAAATTACTCCCGGTCACCTCGAGTGTCGAGTCCAATAATGCACTGCACGAATCGAATAAAGCTCGAGTGCCACAGTTCGTAATTTTAATGCCCGACGAGCATTAATGCCCTTTGTATGCGGGATATTTTTAAGGTAATGCGGTATATTATATTATTCCAAATTATAATTTGAATACATCGCTATTGTGACATTACAATATTCAATTTAGTTCATTTAAGAAATATTTCTAGTGCAATTGTTGTTACAACATTATAATAAGATACGCCAATATATATATATATATATATATGCATGTATATAATGACGCATATAAAATCTTTTATGAATTACTTTAAACTATATTCCATAAAATATATTCCATAACTATATTCTTCTTATAATCTTATCTACCGTGCAAACGAAAAACATTTTAAAAATCAGATGCATATCGCACATAAAATACATATTAAATATACATATTAAGTAATATACTAAATCCTATATTAAATGATTTATATTTTTACTTAAATTAATTAATTTTGTAATATTTTATTCGCGCATCGATTATACATATCACACTGCATTCACATTTACCGTTTTCCCCTGTTAATATTAAATATGATATTAAAATACGTATAAATTATATGATAAAATTATAAATAGAAATCGCATTCAACGCGAATTCTAGAAAATGGATTTATTCAAACTTATACACGTACTTCTACGTGACTTCTCTCGTACCTATAATAATAATCAATATCGTGATGATCCGCTTGTAAAATCGAGCATCTATAACTTAGAAGCGATAAATTAGTCGTTGCAATTTATATAGGAACGCAAGTCTCGACGTACCACCTAGTGTAGACGAAAAGGAAAAACGGAGTAGCAACTCTCGAAACGCGTTTAGCGTCGCGAGAGAGCGGCTAAGTGGAATTTATTGCAATCTCGACAGTCGCATTACTGGCATTATACGCGAGCAGAAACGCGTGTATGCTTAGCGGCCGCGTATTATGGGCACGCACGCGAACACGTAGGTGTCCGAGAGGTGGAATAAGAAGGAGAGGATTTATTATATCTCCGGGAAGACAGATTCTACAGGTACACAGTGAGAGGCAAGGGTAAAAAGACCGAAAATTATAAGCAGAGACAGAACATGTGTATAACATAGTAGAGTTTACGATTTAAAGGTGAAATAGGGGTCTAAAGAAGAGCTGTGAAAACAGAATGCAAGAAGCTTTCCGGAATCTTTCTTCGCATCTGAAACATTTTTTTGCTCCCGACGATGTTTCTAATTCACGTGAGAAAGAGAGATTTATGCAATTTCTGTCATAACTCTCACGTGGCGGCCATAAAATCAAATTAATCGCTCCAAAACGGCCGCGGGAGGCCAGTTCGGTTGCGATATAAAAGCTCTTCTCGATCTTCTACTTTCATATTTATGCAGTTCTCCTTTCCCTCCTCCTCTTCTTTCACCCTCTTATTTTCTGGAGTTACAAGACAAACGATTCTTTTCTCGCGACATGCGCGACGCACAAGATGACGCGAAAGAACAAATTACGGGAATTCTTTTTTTCGGCGAAGCTGTGAAGGCACGAGGTTCGATCGAGTTCGTGGATGAATAAGAAAAGAAATCGAAGTCACAACGAGATTTCACGGCGCGGCCGTCACGGGGACCGTTGAGATTTTAAGAAAGACATAGATTCGTTTCGCGAAGGGGTTACGCGAATTTCACACGGATCTGGAAAGAGCCGAAAGGGGGTTGCATTTGCCGAATCTCACCTGCCACAAACGAGATGACCGTTAACCGACTGGCACGTCAAGGTTTCAAAAGGGATCAAGAAACAATCTCGTTATACTGGGGATGAAGTGAACCCTTTTCCCTTCTTGAGAAAAATTTATCGTACTCGGGAACAAT
>Ga0157364_1004593_pt1 | contig 13824 bp, 7 predicted proteins | sample AttsexASBM2_FD_111476 | JGI IMG/M metagenome (GOLD analysis project Ga0157364, IMG submission 111476) | Fungus gardens microbial communities from leaf cutter ant in Ribeirão Preto, State of São Paulo, Brazil - Atta sexdens ASBM2 | ecosystem: Host-associated > Fungi > Mycelium > Unclassified ... | reverse complement strand
ATCATTACGAAAATCTGAATAAAATTTGAGTTAATTTCGCTTTTAAAAAAATATTTTTATTTTCGCGGATCTTATAAATAGTGCTTAAGTTTTCTGTATGAATTTTTACATTTGATACAAAAAAATATCTAATTTAGCAAATTAAATCTTCGTCGAAATCTTTTTCAGTCTTGAGCAAAACCGGAGTAATAAATATCTTATTAAATTGATAAGCAATTTAATAGATAATTTTTCATGTTAATTAATAATCATCTTAAAATGAAGAATATTAATAATCAGATGTTAATGACAATCTTAAATCTGCGAATAATTTTACTGCCTAAAAAATAATTGCCTCAGCAAAGATAAGATAACACAGGGCATCAAGGGTGACGTTTTTGGATGCAACCCAACACATGTAAATAAACATGCGGGGGCGAGATCAGATCGAGCGACATGAAGGCAGTTACGAGCGTTACGTAGCGCCGCGTCAATGCCGGGTGACGTCACGTTGGAAAGCACGATGGCGGCTGCGCCGTGCGGTAGCTGGCGCCATCTCGCGGCGTCGTTTCTCGGGCGCCCGGAGACAGTCAGGCGGTTCGTTTGCATCGCGCACGGACGTTGCAGCTGGTCGCAGTCAGGGGAGGTCGAAGGTGGTAAGACTGTGTCAGTGGCGACGGTGGCGACTGTTCGCGCGCGCACGACTTCCCTCCAGTCCCGTGAGCGTGTGTATGTGTGTGTGTGTATATGTTTTGTTGCCGTTGCGATATGCGTTCGTTAAATATCGAGTGGCCGTTGTCGTCATCCTTGTCGCGCCGTGCATGAAGTAAGCGGCAGCAGGGAGATCTCTGCCGTCAGCTGTTTGCGAACCAGCACGGGTCTTGTCATCGACGCAGAACGACCGAACGCACCGCAAAGTCGCGGGGAAAGCGAGGTGAGGAGGCGAGACGGAACGGCGAGTGAGCGAGCGAGCGAACGAACGAACGAACGAGTGAGCGACGCGCGTGAAGTTAGTCGCGGAAGTCAGTCTACGAGGGGCGGACCGAATTCGTGCACGGTGTCGTGCGTGTGCGCGAGTTGCGTCGGTCGACACTCGGTCGTGCGGTGTCCGCGTGCGAGGCGCGATTCCCGACGGGAAAATAATGGCGTAGACCTCGGGTCGCGCTCCGGAAACGAGAGAGAAAGAGAGAGTGTGTAAGTCACGAGAGGTGAACGAGTAGAAAGAGGAGGAAAAGGAGAGAACGGTAACAACGAGGGAAGAAGAAAGAGAGAGAGAGAGAGAGAGAGAGAGAGAGAGAGAAAGAGAGAAAGAGAAGGAGACGCGCGCCGCGTTCATATTCGCGTCGTGGCGGTGGCCGTATCGAGAGCGCAGCCGATCGTCCGCGTCATCCTCGCCGTCGCCTACATACACAGATTATCTCATCGCGGAGCAGAGCGCCGAGTAACTCATCATCGTCGTGGTGATCGAGAGTCTTCGGTGTTGTGTGCAGTGCTGCTGGAGGGAGGAGTACGAAAAAGAGAGAGAGAGAGAGAGAGAGAGAGAGAGAGAGACAGAGAAATAGAGAGGAGGTGTTGCTAAACGGTGTCGTTCTTTCCCCGCCGCCCCCTGTCGCGGTCAACCCTGTTGCTGGCGTCGCGTCGCGCCTACCTCTGGAGTCGGGCTTTCTGTTTTGTTTGTGTTCCTGTCCTCCGCACGGGGTGCACGCGTGAGGAAGAGGCGGTGGTGCAGCGGAGGCCGACGCCAGGTATCCCAGCGCGGCGCGTGTCCCGACTGCAGCGGGGAATATTGTATTACGATGATCAGTGACACGTGCGGATACGTTCTCTTCCTGCTGCTGCTGCTGCTGGTCCCGTACATCGAGAGCGGTGAGTGTCTCCAGTCTCCAGTGGCCTTTGTACAACGAGCTGTTTCTACTAACTAAGTCTTTATTTAAGTCTTAAGTCATAAAAAATTGACCAATCACAGTCATTACTATTGTTATATTTAACTGTGACTGATCAATTTCTTACGGCTTAACGCTTAATGTTTAAGCGATGGCTTATTGTATACCAGAAATTCTACCGTTATGCTATTCCGGTACACATAGTCCGTCGGCTTGCAAGAGATGGGCGCGCAAGACGTGACCTCCTCGCGAATTTTTGTGTGCGTGGCGTATGTGCATACGTTTGTTCGTGTGCGTGCGCGTCTCTCGTGAATCATCATCCTTTCACGAGGAGCCCGCCCGTCGTCGCGTGTCTCCATGCACGTTCGTTCTTTTCGAACGAAATAGCGTGCGATCGCTAAAATCGTGTTGCACGACACGTCGCTGGATCATCGTCGGATTTTTCATTCTCTTCGAATGATCACGATGCATCGTGAGAGAAAAGTGAGGTGTAGAGTTAGCCCCGGATTTTTTAATTGTTATTTTAATAATATTAATTGCTAGATTTTAAAAACGTAATATCCGTTTCTAGAATTCTTAGAACTAAAAATAGATGAAGAGTTAGTTGAACCGAGACTAAAATTAAACTTCATTGCTAGAAACAAGCATAAGATAATCTCTATAAACTCTTTAATATATATTATATAAACAAACTAAAATTCTAATTAGAATTCTCGGAACTGTAATTTCGGAGCTAACTTCAAACATTCAGAAAAATATCGGAGTCTCATTAGAGTATACTGTATTCTTTTTAATTTCAGTTTTTTTTTTAAATTTATTCAGGATGAATGTCTTTATTAGTGCAGCTTATTCTTTTGAATCGTTTTTGAGCATGCGTGATATAAATTATAGTGAATTTTATGCACTGAAAAAAGGATTTGATAACATCAAATGTTAAATAAAATAATTTGAATAAAATGTTTGATTAATAACCGAAAATAATTTTATTAATTAAGAAAAATTCTATTTAATATTTTCAATCAAAATGAATCTTAACGCTTAAATATTTCGGTGTGAATTTATATACATACCCAAACCGGTTCTGCAAACCGCGCGCCGAAATTTTTTTTCAGCCTTGAAATGCAATTGTGTATAATTTAAAAATTAGAAATTTGGAAATTATATACATTCACAAAAAATATTATCAAGTACAAAGAATCGCCTGAATATTTTTGTGTATTTAATCTTATATGTCTATTTTAACTTAATATTAAATAATTAGTTTTCTAAATATTTAGTAAGTATTACCAAACGATTATATTATCATGCTTGATAATATTGACTAAATATTTAGAAAAACAAAATCATTTTTTATTGTATACATTACTCGAATATTTAATTGATAATACTTAACATTTAGCTATTATAAGATTCTTTTCAGTATGCATTTGTGAAATTACATATAGGGGCTTTATTCTCGAAAAATATTATATATGAAAATACTACAATACACGTTACATACATTATAGATTTTTTAAATGCGGTATAAATTCAAGAATAATCAGAGTAGTACATTTTAATGCGGATTAACTGAAAAATAATTAAGTTGAATATTTAAAAATGTTTCATGTTATAACAGAGTTTACTACGCAGCTTTTTTTATCAATCAGACACAAAGAAGCTGCAAAACTCACCTTTAAAAGCAGGATAATGGGCTTTAAAATTTTTCATTGTCGTAATTATTATGCTTTTCATTCAAACACAAGATAACTACAGTACATCTCATCAAGATAATAATTTATCTTAATAACGCGTTTTTCGAGAAATCATATTTTTCAAAATTCAAATAAAAATATTAGAAATGCAATCGTATGTGTAAATTATGCAAACAAAGATTCCAAACTAAAAATATAGGGTAACTCCGGTATATATGCCGTACCTATCAAAAACTTAATTTATTAAGTATTATTATTTATTAAGTATTATTATTTATTAAGTATTATTTACTGTGTTTAAAGTAAACGAACCAAATAAGTTAAAACAGTAAAAACTTTATACTGTCTACTATTATGAAGAAAATATCAGAAATCCGAAGTATTTATATTTCATATTAAAAAATAAACTTTTTGAAATCCTTGCATTTCTGCCGTATATTCCATAGGGGCGGGATATATGGCTACTCATAAAGGGAGAGGGGGGGGAGGTATGTACAATTTACTCATGAAAAATTTACAAATAATGCATATAAATAAGATGTAAAATGACACAATAACTTATAAAATATGTTTATGAATATTTTATTAAGGAATAAGAATGGTAAACATATATATGAAGTAATAAATAATGTCATAACATGAGATACATATTTCATATAATGCGTTTATTGCATTTAGTGTATTGAATTCAATCTGCGCACTTTGTATGTTTTGGGCATAAATCTCGCTCGCCAAAAATGCTGTATATCCCAAGCAGATGGGATATACAAGACAAGAAAGAACAAGAACAAAGACTACGAAAGCAAAGCACTTGTATTTTGCTATACAACCTGCTTTACTATTCCACTACACGTATATATCAAATAACCACTAAGTCTTTTACACGCTCTACAGTAATCATTTTATGTAGACCTTAATTTATGATGGCATTATTTATTACAATACAAATCGATTGAACTCACAATAATTTCATTAATTAATATTAATATTAACAGTAAGATATACATAATTAATATTAACAGTAAACAACTAAACACACACAATATAACATATAACAGAATAGTTGCGGGAAAATTATCCCCACTCCTATTTTTTCTGACTTCTGCGGCGTAAATCCCAGTGCGGAGTTGTCGGAGTTACCCTATGCACTATTGAAAATTGAATATTACAAAAGAATATTCGGATGGTTCAGTATTTGCATGTACGCAGTATTTACATAACCGACTCAACTCGATTTCCATTGTTATGTCGAATCAACGATAAAAATTTATCCATTCCTGTTTTTGAAGTCAATATACGTATACTGTTTTTACTTGTTTAAATCATTCGATAGAAAGATAAAAAATGTTTTTCTCATGATAATATTAATATTGCGCATATGTTGGATATATAACAAGTATTTTCGCAGTTATTACTGTATAATTGTTTATTTTTTCATTATAAAAAACATTTTTCATTATAAATATATATATATTTTCGCTGTACAAAACGTCAATGTAGGTCTTTTCTCTGAACGTTTTATTATGCTAGAAGGAAAAACACGATGCATGAATCGTTATTGTCATCGGAATTTCGAGGATGTTAACTATGTTAAGAAATATCACTGAACTTAAAGTGAGTCACAGACAAAAATATGAATCATCGTCGCAATCAGATACTTTGCAGCAGCTGTTGCAACATAAGACTGATATTACATTTGTCGTACAAGTTTTTCAAGCTTGTTGATTGGTTATAGAATAAAGAGATCCGAGAATTTCTTACAACAATTAACACATCTGAAAAGTCATATGACGAATGTCATACCAACATAACAAGTTTGGAATATCGCTGTATGATCTGATTTTAAATCAGCTGATACATCGGAATTTAACATTCAAAATTTGTAATTTTTACACTGTTTATAGCTCTCTCATTGTTTTATTCAGAGTGAATATAAATTTTATTAATCATTATATATAATACATAATATGTGTGCATTGTCTTCACTATTAAATATCAAAATAGTAATGGTGACATAATCTTTTATATGAATATATGAATACATCATCTATAAGTAAGAAAAGTCAATCACGATCAGATGTTAAAATAATATTTCTATACGTATTTTAAATACATTTATCTCAGCTATGGAAAGTAATCGGTGCGCAGTCACATATCTGAGATAAATTTATTTAAAGTACATATAGAAATATTATTCCAATATCTATTTTTGATCGGAATTGATGCTTCTTTTACTTAGTTAAAAATATAAACATTTTAATTCTCGTTTTAAGTTATCTTTAATATATACAATTTTTATTAATAATAAAATTTGCACAATACATAAAATTTTTGTTAATAATAAAATTGCACAAAGTATGAAGCATGATGATGAAATGCAACACTGAAAAAAATTTCTGGAAAATGGACGAATCAGAAATTTCTGATTAAATTTATTAGAATTTTAGTTGAGATAACTGGAATTCTGGTTGTTACAATATATCTGATAAAATCTATTAAAATTCTTATTTTTACCAGAATAATTATATTAATCAGAATTCTATCTAGTTACCTCAACTAGAATTTTAATAGACTTTAATTAGAAAATTCTGATTCGTCTGTTTTTCATCAGACTACTTTACTATTTAATCCAACCAGACCATTTTTCTCAGTGAATGATACAAAAGTGAAGCAAACTCTATAGAATATGAAATGAGATGCGTAATTAATTTATGAAAAATCATAAAAATTCAATATTAAAATAATGAAATTAATTATCGATTATATAAAAAATTTTCGTCGAATATTTTTTTATTGTTGAGGTGTATTTGTTTTATTTGTTTTATATAGTATTGCTAAATTCAATTCCGACTATATTCGATTTGAACAAGTCATATATTCAACGAAACTTTTTTTCGATTTTTTATGATTTTTTGACATGACCGATTTTACTATTTTAATATTGGGTTGTTGTGATTCTTATTTGATTATACATTTCATTTCACATTTTATATGACGATTTGTTTCAAATTTGTTGTCATTTATTGTCATTATGCTTCATGCATTGTGCGATTTTTATTATTAGCAAGAATTTTATTTTTGTTTATGTAAAAATAAATTTATGTAGATACGCATATGTTGGGTCTTATTTTATTATATCTTCTGAATTATTTCTGAAATAAAAAATCTTAAACACGAGAAATTAATTTTAAATTACGAAATATTCGCAAAATGTTGCATTTATTTCTGAAATCTTAAACACGAGAAACTAATTTTAAATTGCGAAATACGTGCAGAACATTGCAGTTACTTCTGAAAAGGAAATTGATGCACTTGCTCTGCCTTGTCCCTCTCGAGCCTTTCCGTACTAAGACATGCGATAGAAAATTAACTCTTTACGCCAGACTCAACGCAGAATTTCACAGCAACTGAACAGTCGCACGAAATAGCGAGAATAATCCAAGTTGCAAAGGATCCGTGTGCAATCGTGCGCCGAATCGTTGCGAGATGATTGCGAAAGTTCTCTCTTTCTCTTTCGCGCGCGGGTTTGCGATGCGATGTGAATGGCCCTCGACGGAAGTTGTAATCAACGATCACCGCCGGCGCTGGACGATAGCTGTACGCACGATGCGTTCGCGCGTACGTCATCGTATTATTTACGGTTACGGGGAAGAATAAAGTTCCTCCCGTGCGAGGTTTCTGCGTATACAGGCCGACAATCGTGCCGGACAGGCAATTTCGTGAATGTAAATTATAGAGGCGTTTATCCTTTAACTAAAACTATTAAACGATATGAACGGGAATTAATAGGTATGAGTTTATACGATTTTGCTTAGAATCTCAATTCTAAGCAAAATCCTAAGGTTCCTATAAACTTGTTCTCATAAGACTTGTAAGAACTTATGATCGAAGTTGTCATGCGTATTGTAATACTTTGCACAATAAACTATTACCTAAGCTTAAAAACTTAAGCCGTAAGAAGTTGACCAATCATAGTTAAATATGAGAAGGCTCGACTATGATTAGTCAATTTCTTACGGCTTAAGACTTAAAGCTTAGGTAATTGCGAGGCTAATTGCTTATTATAGAAAGCCTATAAGACATATATTGTTAAATTCATGATGTCATTGTATCCAATTTCAGTTATTTTTAATTATTTCCATAAATCAAATTCACTGCTCTTACTAAATATGTTCTTAATTTAACTGAAACAATAGTAATTAAATAATAATTTAACTCAAGAAAATATATTTTTGACTCAAAATTTAATTTATTATTTATTAAGAGTATACATCGTTATTTTGAAAATAAGCACAAAAATAGATTAATTTACATTTTGGTTTGAAGTTAAAAATAATAAAATGTTATTTACTTCAAGAAATCTTTTGATATTTAACAGTTTACAGTCGTTTGTAAATATTTATTAATTTCTCATAAACCTAATCTAACATAAATATTACGGCTAGTAAGAAGATGTCTATAAAGATACTGCATAAAATTATAAGTATTTCAGTTAAAGCTCTTAGAAGGCTCACGAGACAAGTTACAAGCTTTACAACTCTGCTTAGAATTAACCTATAAGATTCATCAGCCATCATAAAATCAGTAATTAATATGCAATTTCGGTACGACATGGTCTGACGAATCTCATCAAGTCGTTTTGAAACGAGAGACCGTTGTTTTGTAGTTTCGTAGTTTCGTCGTGTTCCCAATCGAGCGATTATCCGAAAGTCCTCGCGCGTGTAAGAATCTCATGTACGAGACTCTCGTATTTCAAAGGATCTCGCATGCACCGGGACCTCGTAACCGTGCCGAGGTTCTCGCATTCGTGTGAAGGACTTCGCGTGCGCGAAAATTCAGCATGTGTAAAGATCTCCGTACATCGCGGGTGCCTTCGCGTGTATAAGCAGCTTTTTATACACAGCTTGCAATGATAAGAGGGAATACACTTCCCTCGTTTGAAGTCATGGTTCGCGAAGATCGTTCCATCAAATATATATTTCTATACTGAAAGAAAAGAATTGTTGCGATTACTATACCTTTAATTACAATGTACAGTTTCTTGGGACGGCTATGTATGTATTTATAGTTACTTCAATTATACAAATACAGTCAATTGTGCTATTAATAATAGTGACACATTGCTTGAAAATCTTTAGTTTTTAACATTTTTTTTTTAGTTTTATTACCATATAAATAATAAGTAAATTAAAAAAATAGTTATATTCACTATAATTATTGAAATTATCATAATTTATATAACAGTACAATTTTTTCATGTTTGAGAGAACTATCATATATAGTTATTACTATTAACATTGTAGCAGTAAGAATCATAAAAATGGAGCTCCTAATTCCATAATAATTTTCTCAATTATAGTCACAAATATCAAATACTTCTCTCAGTATACTATATGCCGAATGCAGAGTAAAAATATATCATAATGACACACGATATTTCTTCCGGAAACAGGAGCGAGACGTTGGTCGTCACAGGCCGTGAGTACTTTCTTATCGAATTTAATTATCACCGATTTCCTGCTGTTTTTCGCAAGACGAGAGACGCAAGCCCGTCGCTTCGTACAGAGCTATCGGGTTCTCCGGTTAATGAAAACCTTTATGGAAGAAAAGAGAGAAGAAAAAAGTACGTAGCACGACGAGTCTTTGGTTGAAATGCTCACTTTGAGAGGCAAACAGAGTAGGAGAATGAGAGAAGAAGAGAGGAACTCTCGAAAAATCGCTGGTTTGAGCAAAAGGCCGCTTTGGGAGGTTGCATTGTGCCCGGAATATGAAGATAGAGTTAGGGCGGATGGGCCGGGTCATTTCATTGTCCCGCGAGCCGCGTATCTCAAGGACAAAAGGTTGGTTTTCTTTTACGGACTTTTCAATTCCTCGGTGAACCACCTCCTCGTCCGTTCGCCTCCACCGGCACAAACTTTACTTGGGAAGATATTTTCAAGCGGTGCACGTTGCTGCCATCTTCATCTCGAAACGTTATACCGCGCGAGACGTGCACTCCGTCTACCCGAATAACATAGCTCGGAAGTCGAGACGTTGCCTTTTTCACGTGATGGGAATTATATCTCTTCCCTCTTTCCTCCTTCCTCCCCGTAATTGCGCGAAGACGATTCGTTCGCAGACGCGAGAGAACTTCGTCGAGGAACTTGGGCCGTGGAATTAATTCGCGTCGTTGGTAATCCCGACGTCTGCCGCCACCGTTCCTCGAAGATCGAGCTTAGTTTAGTCCCAGTTTCTGATTTCTAACGTAATCAAGCCGATATTGCGCCCGTGGTCGCCTTAACCACGCGCCGCATTCGAGACTTCCATTATTCTGCGCCGTGTCCCAGAATGGGTCTGGAGTTTCGCCCAGACAGCGTTTTGTGTTCAAGGTCCGTCGTGTCTAGCAAGTGTTTCAGGTCTCACTTGCGCGAAACGATCATAATTCGTGCATTCACACGCGAGCAAAGTTTCTGAAACACCTCGTGCTTCAGGATGGAATATTTTTTTCTCTCTCTCTCTCTCTCTCTCTCTCTCTCTTCCTCTTTCCTCTCTCTTTCTCTCGACAAGATTTTGAAAAAATATGTCATTGAAAAAAACTATACCTGCTATGTGTACACTTTAACAATTACATCACAGGCTATTTCTATTTGATAAACTTGAATATGCTGGAGGAGATAATAAGTGCTTGTTTTTGAAACAAAAATGCGATTCCATCATACGTTGCTGTCGGATGCTGGTATTAAATTCTCAAACTTTATATCGGCTTTATTATCGGCTTAATAATCTTTTTATTATCGTATTCTTGATTGCTTTATATTTTATATCATACTTAATATTTTATGAGTAACTAGAATATAAATTGCAAATTGAAAATTGATAATTATATTTTTTTAAAGTGTCAAAGTGCGACTTTTTAAATAATTTTTAATTAATATATAATTAATATACAGTTTCATTAATTAACATGTTATTTTATATTTAATATATAATTGAGTTATATCAATATTTTGAAAATGAGACACTATTTCATAAAAAAGCTATTTGTAAAATAAAAGGTTGAGATATAAAATATTTACGTTTAAATTATTTGCTTATTTTTATATTCAAAAATTAATATTTGGATTATTTTTTTAGAGATTTGCAAAATCTCTATTTGCAAAATCTTCTTTTATATCTATAATAATTATTATTATTGCATAATATTATTTTCTTTTTAATATGCTACATTGCTCAGATTTAATACGATTTTGTTACTAATTAATTAAGAATTACAACTATTTTTATTGCATGATTTTGAAGGAGAATATTTTTATTGAGTCATACTTGCTTAGCTCTAGAAAGCGATCTTGTACGGTGTTTAGTGAGATGAACTTTCACGAGAATTCCGGGAGTGGGGAATCCTTGGGGAATTCGAAATTCCTGGAGATCAAGGGAGATCTTACCCCTCGGGGTTATTCCGTATTCAGGGATATAGGTGGCTACCGCAAAACTTCCCACTCGGCATTCCTGGCACAACCGCGTTATTCGACTCTGTTCACAGAAGGACTTGTCCGTACTTAAACGCAAGAACGTTCATGATAGTTCATTTGTATTTTGTCACGTTGACCTTTTCCAGATTTCAACTTTACAAATGTCCTTCTCGTTCTCTGGAAAAATCCGGATCGACAGTCGCAAATGCGCGCGTTAATTGTTTCACTTATTTGTTTGTTTAAAAATTAAAATTTGAAAACTTTTTTAATCAAAACAGGAATAATTAATTTAAAACAGAGGAATTTAAATATGATTGAAATTTATCCCTGTAATCATCTCTGTAAATCTGCTCTTTATTTCTTGCTTGAAATACCATTTAGGTTTTTGTTAAGTTTCGCGAAGTACATAATAATTTGGTGGGAAATATTTTTCTCGTAAGAAATGGAGCGTTTCAATTCACTAAATATACTGTTTTGTCAGTAATTTAAAGAAATTTTAACGACACAAAAATAATTTTAGAAAATATTTTAATACAGGAACAAAACATAAAGATTCTTCTGTAGCCCAAGGGGCTACCACGAGGCAATTTAAGAGTTATGTTTGAGTTTTCTCGAAGACCTTCCGTTGAGAAATTACACGTTGATCCAGAAAAAGATTAAAATGTATGTAAGATAAAGTTACAGCGTGAATTATATTTTTGCAATGAATTTAATAAAAGACTGAACATTTTATTTTTTTTTATATTTATATTTTTGAATTTTCTTTTCCTTTTTAATTAATAGTTAAAATAATAAAAAAAAAAATCATTTGAAAAATACAAAACCAAGAAAATTCTGAATTTTAAGAACATAACCGTAAAATAAAATCTTAAAATTAAATGAAGAAATTTCTCTTTCTCTCATGCTAATTTGAGATAATATTTATTACATTCGTTCAATTTTACTTCTTTCTATTTTTCCGTATTTGTTACAATACTTGCGAAAGATATTCGTTCTTTACTATTTCATTTCTTAATTCGAGTAACTTCGATCCGATTGTCTACGAAGACAAGGAGAGGTAAGAATAGAATTGCAGAGAGAATATCGGAGTCTAGGTTGACGAGATATCATTGTCACGGTGATGGACGATCGAGAGCCATCGAGAAGTCGCGGATCGCGTTGGAGATGGTGAATTGGAGGGCTTCTGGAAATGGGCCAAATACCTACTCCGACTCGGTTCAACCTGGGTAACACGCGAAACTCGGTCTCCGTTTAATCAACAGCTGATTTACGCTCTGTTAGAGTGGGCGTATAAACTTCTAAGTAAATACGCGCCACGTAACTACTTTGCCTGGCTTGCGTTTCAAAGGTTACGAACGACGATCGGATCGACGATGAAGAATATCTTTTAATTTGTGAATTGTTTGAACTTTCCAGAAGTTTTAAGAAATCAAGTGAATCAACTGTCTATCAATTAAAAATTATATTTTTTTATTAAAAACTGCAGTGTAGCGAATGTACTATTATACATATATTTGTGAAATTATATTATTACAAATTATTACACTTACATTTAGAAGACTCCAAAGAATTCTTTTCTGCATTTATACATTTATTTTTCTATAAATTCTCAGTTCTGTAATATTCGTATTGAACGTAGTTAATAACGTTTCGTTGCTTGTGTCAATAATAAACTTGAATCGATTGAGGAGTGGCAAGTTTAATTAGTCAACGTACATTTATGAACGCGCTTACATAACGTCTCTCGCGCGCGGTAATCACCTTGTAACTTCACCGTTCACGGTCGTGAGAAATATGCTAGATCATTTGGTGTACAACGCGAATCTTACCGTACTTTTCCTCACGCACACTTATCGTGTAACTACTCTCGTTGGATACCGATCTAATCGCTATCCCGCGTTGCATTTGCTACGCATGATCGAAGTTAATGCCTCAGACGAGATGTCTCGCCTGTGTGCGAGAGGATTAAAATTCTCTGCTTTATCATCTCGTTCGAACCTGTAAATGCATGTACAGGGTGTTCGTTTACGAAGAGAATTCACTTTTTTTTGCGAAAAAGACTTTAATTTGCGAAAATATTAAATAACACATCACGATACTATTTTTGAATTGTCCGTTTTTAAAAAAACGGAAATTAATAAATATGCCATTAGTTTATAATATTGGGAGTACAAATTAGTTCGGTCCGTTTTTTTGTGCATTTATTTCAAAACAAAATGAATGAACAGATCAATTAAAGTATTATCCATCGCTGCCTACTACTTTTTCCCTGGCAATTTTCGAATTCCATCTCGAAAAAATGACTCGTCTTTGGAGGCGATCCAATTTTGGAGCCAATTTTCGACTTCTGCGAAAGAAGTGAACTTGCTTCCTTTGGAACAACCATAATCAGAAGGAGCAATGTCCGGAGAATACGGCGGGTGTGATAAAACATCCCATTTGAGTGTTTCCAAATATTTTTTTATGACTTTAGCGACACGAGGCTGAGCGTTGTCATGAAGAAGAATAACTTTATCATGTCTTTGCTCGTATTCCGGCCGTTTTTTCTCGCAATGCACGGCTCAAACGAATCAATTGTAGCCGATATCGATCGCCCGTAATGGAATCGCCAGGTTTTAGCAGCTCATAGTAAACAAGATCCTTTTGGTTCCACCAGATACAGAGCATGATCTTCGAACCATGAATATTCGGCCATGATGTTGATGTTGAGGTCGATGGCAACGATTGACCGGGCTTAGCGTAGTATTTTTTCTTCTTGGGGTTGTCGTAGAATATCCACTTCTCATCTCCAGTCACAATCCGATGCAAAAAACCTTTTCT
>Ga0157364_1004592_pt1 | contig 13824 bp, 7 predicted proteins | sample AttsexASBM2_FD_111476 | JGI IMG/M metagenome (GOLD analysis project Ga0157364, IMG submission 111476) | Fungus gardens microbial communities from leaf cutter ant in Ribeirão Preto, State of São Paulo, Brazil - Atta sexdens ASBM2 | ecosystem: Host-associated > Fungi > Mycelium > Unclassified ... | reverse complement strand
TCTCTCTCTCTCTCTGTCTCATAAATCTTTAACATTTGTAAACATTTATCACGTTGTCTATAGTATTATGTAATATTTTTCGGGTTATTCGCATTCGAATAGCATATTTAGACGTACTTAATTCTTTGTGAGAGCGATTAAATCTTTGGCAATAGCGATAATCGTCTGAAAATAATAGTATTTTTCGAGCGTTGGAGTTTGTTTCTTCATGCCGAGAGAAATTTAAAATTCCGTTTAAGAGATTCGTCGTCTCCTGCGAGACAATTTTGCCAATTAATTTTATTATCCCTAACCGACATAAACGCACATTTCTCCCATCACGGGTCGTATTAGGTTAAAAGGATAAATATACAGTATGCTAGAGTCTATATAGAGATTTGGATATATAAAATAGTTATAATATCGTACAATATTCGATCGATATCATAAAATTCTGTCTTTTCATTTTAACTACTTAACACTGGGCGACAATTTTGTTGTGCAATATAAATAATTTCTATGAGAGTACAGCTTAGATTGGCTAATTAAATATTTGTAAAAAACGAGTATAATATGTAATTATTATTTAATATTAATAAAGAATACTAACTATACGTAAAAAGTGTAAGAAACAGCGACTCAGCAATACGACGCAATCCTTTTTATTTTATCAATAAAAGGAAATAGTTCGTCTAGAATGGATTTGCCGCACCATTATTTCTGTTGATTTAATTGTGGGGAAGAAACAACCTTGTCATTGTTTCCTATCTTCACATTACGTGACTCAATTTTCTGCGAGGACGAAGACGCACGTATAATATTTTATATGTATACATATACGTGTGTGTGTGTGTGTGTGTGTGTGTATGAAGATGTCTTTTTCGTCATATTCTATGCATATTTAGATCAAACAATCACTGGATGAAGCACCGAAACTTTTCTCAGCCTTTTTTGCTGTTTTCTTCGTCTTTTATCTCTTCTTTCCTTCCAAGTCGTCCATTTTATTCACGAACCTTGCTTTGCATTTAAACACGCGGTTCACTTAATTTATACAGGGCAGACTGGTACTTAGAGGTGCTTACATACATATAACAGACATGCCCATCCAGCTGGTAGAGACGACGGTATGAATAGCCAGTAACCGTGCCGCGCCACGCCGAAACTTTCTTCGTTAAAGGCAAGCACCTCGTTATTGTTTCAAAAGAACGATACGGCTCGTAATTGAAGAGCAGACTGAAAATTCGTTTCCCAAGTGAATAGAGAATTTCATGTTATCCATATATATATATAACGAAGATATATATCAAATATTTTCTTAAAGGATATAATGTAATTGTATAATATCTTTCGATTGTGAAAGAGAACTTTTTGTCTTTCATCATTATTCGTCATTAATAACATTTCTACTTTTGTGTAATAAATATCAAAAGCTCTTCGGCTTTGTTTCCACCATTCTGGAACGAAATGTCGAGAATGCTCTCGCATGTTCTCGACATTTTAGCAGGAAGGTAAACCGCACCGAGGGTGATACACAGAATAGGTACACGAGAAATATCGTCAGGGATAGTCGAGGAAGGGTTTTGCTTTTTGAGAGTTTGTGTGCGGGAAAAGAGGAAAGGAAGGGTGTTGCTTATTACATTCTCGCATTGTCTCGACTGGGTTTTACGAGGTGACGGTGAAACCGTGGCATGGAGGCCGGCATTAAGAAAAGGGTGACGAAGGAGGGACCAGGCAAGCAGAGAATGTCTGGTGTCAGCTGGCGAGGAGGAGCAAGTTTACACCTACCCACTAATTTTATGAGGTTAGTTAACTCCCGTAAGAAGCTTACGGACAGGCTTATATACGAACTTAGTAATTTTATAATTTAAACGAGAATTCTTCATGTTCGAGTTTCATCTTGTGAGTGCTTTTTTTTGTTTCCGATGACTGTCGTTATTCGTTATTTTCTTGTATCCCTAATACAAGTTTCCTCTTTTGTCCTGATTCTTTCACAAATCTCGTTCAAGATTTATCTTACGACGAGTAGCTTTAGGCGTTTCATCGTTTTAGCATTTGGTATCTCCATCCAGTTTGGCATGATAAAAGCTTGTGCCTACTAGTCGATGAACCAAAAATTGCTTTTATTTCTCATTAACAGAGAAACTCCCTGCGGCATCTATGAGTTTTGATTGCGCAATAATGAAAAATAATATTTAATAATTAATATTACAGACGCAATCATATCAATTACAATTTATTTCCCATATTGTCATATTTATAACAGTAAAATATATACGAATAAAATAACTATGAATAGTCACTATAGTTGGATATAAGAGAAATTATTGATGTAATTATTCCTTTGTCGATGTAATTTATTATTAAGATCAATATCGATGTGAAAGGGGAGAAGTAACTAACATTCGACTTTAATGTACTCACGTTAAACTTGATCGTAATCAATGTGCACCGCAAACTTCAGCAGATCGATCGTAGGAGCTACCCTTTCGGTGGCGGTGCCTTCTATCAAGTTCCTCTCGACATCTTCGGTGCTCATTAGACGTAACCGAGTTAATTCTCTCATGAGATGTACGTCTCACCTCGACGGCGAATTTCCATGCAAATTTATCGGGACGGGCGTTTCGCAGTAAAATTTCAAGGGTTACCCCGTCGCGCAATCCGACCCTTTACCTCCTGTTCTACTCCCTTCCTCCTCTTCCTGTATTACCACCACTTTCTCTGTAGGAGCCGCTTCCCTTCCGAAACTTTACGAACTCTCCGTTCGTTCGACTCAGCTTCTCTGCTGGGAATTAACCGGGCAACATCCTATTAGCAATAAAACGTGCCACTGTGTAGTTGTCTCACTTCGATTCATCCGTGCCTCCCGTAGATGGGACTCCTCGCCTTCACGCGAATATCCTGTCTTATTTCTCCACGTATTTCTAATTTTCGTCAGTGCACTTCCTCTTTTGTACCGATTCAAAGTTTGTCATGGAATCAATTTTCTCTGCGTCATCCATTGAAAGACACAGTATGCATATTTTATTAAAACTGATTATATTGAAATATTATATATATATATATATATAAACTAAATACGAGAAAGAAATACAATGTATATATTTTTTACTTTATTATTGTAGTTTGGTTTGTTATTCCTATCAGCGTGATGATTACTTTCATTTTTGTTCGCGCTATTTTTGTATCTGTTAGTACGCTTTTTTTATTTTGTTGTCGGATTAATATTTCTCTATATTTTTTTCTGCCATAGATTATATTTTCTTGTCGTGACATTAATGTCATTGGATTTTGACTTTCAAGGACAGTCGGCAATTTGCAAGGTGGTTTACAACTCTTAATCCTAGTTCTTTCACGGTAGCATTAGGCTCTATAACGAGCCATTGTCGCCCTACCACAGTTCTAAGACCGGGCTCCGAAACTTTCCGAGACATTAAGGACACGAAGAAACGATAAAGCGCGCGAATTATGTCGCAATTATGCAAAGCGAAATACTGAGGCAACGACCAACATTTGCTTCGGTCGTTAAAGCTTTTTCGCGAAACTTTCCGGCGAAACTTCACGCAAGCAGCAAACTCGAAAGCAGGTGACTGATATTTACAGCGCTTTTAACGAGTGCAATTATCGAGATAATTAGAAATCTTTCGATCTTTAGCTTTGAATCTTATCTGCATGTTTTTTATTCCTTTCTAAATTACATCTATAATATCAATATAAAATATATGACGAGAGAAACACTGCCTGGAGAAATTCTAGTTAATTGCGAATAATTGATCAATCACTAACGCATGCAATTAATTTTAATTGCTTTCAAAGAAATTTTTTAAAGCAATTTATATGATTTATTTACATAGAAAGAAATTTAATTTCAATCTTAAGATTTATTCGGTTCCATTAATACCACGAAGATCACCGGCTTTGAGGCTTCTCGCACTTCATAATCGTTCCGTAGAATTTTTCTCTTAAGCCCTCCTTACCTCGGGCTCCGCAATTTCTCTCATGATGCGCAGAGGTTTTCTTGGTATTCGTAAACAGTTCTTATTTACGAGAACGCAGTCATTTTTGTGGCCCTCAAAGTGGGGCTATTCGCATGTAAATCGTTTTCTTCTGCTGCCGCTGCGGCGCAAGACAGTCACCGAGAGAGATATGCAAATGTCGCTAATTACTGGTAGTGGCAGGATTACACGACGTCTTTCTCTCCCCTTTGCACATCTTTTTCTTCATTGAAGGAGAGGGCCTTCTATCTTTCCCGCGCTCATTCTTGCTTGAATATCCATTATTTATGAGCGATCATACATGCAGCATTATTCTCTCAATCATATGGAAAGTGTCCGAATAAAATTTATCCGATATTCACCGATTATTTTATAAGAAAATGTAATTTACATGAGGTTGCTCACATATTTTTAACATTATACTTGAGCTTTGATTGAAATCTACTTGAAGCTTTATGCATTACTATTTTGTATTACAAATATTAATTGATAATATTTCACAAAAAAGTAACTTACGCATGTTCTTTGTTATTGAAACAATTCGTTGTTTATGTTGTTTTATCTATAATGAAAGAACAAACTATGCGGAAGTCTCTTGCGTCGCAAAGAAAGAAATCCCGTGAGTGAGTAGATGAGGAAGTCGTTCTCAGTTCACCTCGTTCAGTCGAATGAGTAGTATAGAAGATATGCAAATTTCGACAATTATTGATGATTGTGAGCCACGGGATTACACGGATTTGCTCCGCTCTTTCCCTCATCTCTCCCCCACTTATTCTTCATCCAAATTCTCTGCCTATAATTCTCCATTACTCGAGCCTCCATTTTCAAGAGGATTCACCTACCTTGACATCTCTTCAAGCGACACATTTGCCATCGACTCCGTGTCTTCCGATTTTCTCCTTCCTGACCAGATAACCAAGACCTTGTAACGAACAGACATGGAGCGCGAAATGTCTCCTCCTTTCTCTCGTTGGTAGTCAGAGAGCAAGGAAGATTATCCTTCTTCCCGGTTCGCTGCCTCCAACGACAAAGACATCCCTTGAGGTCGGAGGTGCCGACTGATAAGAGCTTGAAATTACGCTCTATCGTCGTAGCTGACTGCCGACGGCCGAAAAGCGGACTGCTGATAGACCGAGATGCTCTCCCATGGGATGAGGGAGCATAAAAGAGAGAGAGAGAGAAATGAACGCTGGTTCCTCTAAGGGTAGGCGATGCTAGCTTAACGATTCTACGGGAGAATTAGAGAGCTGACGGGGATTAGCGACGAGAGACAAAACTGCCGCGGCTTGCTTCTCCCTGTTTCTGATCTTTGTATCGGCACACATCTGCTCTCTGGATGGGTTCGTATCATAACACACAAATTGCACCATTAAACGCGATTAGCATGGACATGGTTTGAATTACAATACCATGTAAATTATAAATTTCTTATGAAAAATATAGTTATAAATCAATAGAGTTTACAAAACATCCACGAATATACTTATTATAATCAAATTTTTTTGATATTACGAATATTTCCATATTTATTCCAAATTTACAATTATTATAATTGTTTATGATTATTTTTTATAATTTTGTTCTTTTCCTGTTTATGTTTAATATATAATTATAAATTAATGTTTAATTTTAAAGGAATAGAATAATTTAAAGAATATTTCATATTGTTTGTTCAAATACTTGAAACTTACAAATCAGAGATAAAACTCTCTGGGTGGTCGTGTTTTCTCATTAATTTTTAGCACCGCGGGGATAGAACGGAAGACCTAAGAAAACGTACATCTTAGCCATTTTAGAAATCTAGATTATGGAGCAAGATGTATGATAAATGGCACGAGTAGGGACAGGCATGCTGCTTCATTTTTGTCCTTTCTGTTTCATTTCTTGGCCTACGTTCGTCGGAACGTCTAATAGATAAAATTGTATCTTGCTACGCGATCTACGAGGCACCACGCGCATGAGGGTGGAGAACGGTTATTACGAGATTATATTACGACGAGATCTCGTTGAAATCGTTTTGCTACGATCCACCCCTTGATTATATCATAGTTGAGGGGATCGTCCAACAATTATTACTTCCTGAATTGCTTTCAGCGCTACTGACATCATCAACTCTTTCTTTACCTTCGCTAATAAATCCTTTCTAATAAATACTAACGATAACGTACTACGTTTTATACGATTTTTTTCTTTTTCGATGGTATTTCAAGGTTGCGAGCGGAGAATGTTTCGCAAAGGAGAAAATTCTTCCTACGTGTCCGCGTGACAATAAGACCCACATGCGTCAGTATTGCCATCGAAGAAATGAAATGGCGTGGATCGTAGGCGACACAGCCGTTATTACGAAGTCGTAATGAGAGGAGCTCCGAGCGGGGGTTATTTTTAGATAGTAGAAGACGAGCCATACGGTCAGAGATCGCGCCGAATTAGGAGGGACTATTTTCATTACATGCTTTTAGCCCCCTCGATGTCTCACGAATGAAGCGAGGAGGTAAATAACCCGGGAAACGTAAGAGATATTTTCCGCTTTTACGGTCGACCGGCCGAGAATGACTTACCTGCGTTTATCCTGCTATTTTACTTCTGTTATATCATGAGTTCAGCGAGCAAGGGCGTACAAACGAATAAGAGATCTTGAGAACAAAGAAGCTTCCGGCAAGAGGCAATAGCGAATATGTTTCCTCGCGTTTTTACTAGCGGAAAAGTAGCGGAATAGAAGCTTTTAGTCTAACCCTTTCATGTTTAACCCTTCAATGAGTTATACGTAAGAAGAAAATTAATCAGGATATACTTTAAGCGTTACTTATGGAGAAAATAAAACGTAGTAGGATTACATACTAAAAAAGAAAGAGCTCACATGAAAAGATTGAGTAAAAACCATTCTTATATATTATATTTTCTGATTATTTCTAATGTATTTAATAATTTGAATATATAATAATTATAATATTCTTTATCTTTTTCAGGTAAGTCTCCTGGAGAGATGTTTCTTGATTGCAAAGAGATAAAATCAACGGGTACCTAGAGAGTCCAGGTTAATAGAAGTGATATCTAGACTTTGTCATAGCACAGTAAGTAAACAATAATAAGTTCTAAAAGGATCTTCTCCCCAAAAATGTAATTATTTCACAGAAAATCGTAAACATATTGAATGTTGAATTCTCAAAGAACATCACGTATACGTTTTATTCGCAAAATATATTCTCGGTATATCATCCAGCTGTTGTCAGATTGTCGTAAGGTCGCACTTACACTCTTTGCTCTTTTTCGACTTCATCGTCTCCGCTTGGCGGCCCCAATCCGCATCTCTTCTCCCGCGTCTGCGTATTTCGAGTTATACTCGATCTTACTAGCTTTTATTATAGCGTGCATCCACGGATATCGTGGAGTGTCGCGGGCTTGAGTCGTGCGCCGTTGTCGCGGTAAATCATCCACGGGCAATCAGGCTCCCTTTGTGCTGTCGGAGGACCGTTTGAGGATCCTGCGTTCCATATCCTTATCCGCTTAGTCGGGCAATATGTGAGGATATACGCCGGTAGCCTGTTTCCTTTGTTAGATTTCATTCGGAGGAGTCTGTCGGGGATGGCCGAAGATGGTCCAGCGTTCTCGTATCATCCTATGCTTTCTTCACCGCTTATCCGTTTACATGCGTTTGCGTTTCGCGTAATCCGCTTTCGATATGCTTCGCCCAATATCGATATTTGAGATTTATATAAGACGCGAACGTAGATAAAGCTGCTGTGCGTAAAATATTGAGCGATACTTGAAGTGTGAGTTTATCTTCTTTTCTTCTTTTTAAATACGAGAGATCTACAAATGCGGAACCACAGAACAGTGTAAAATATAATCGAGACACTGCTGTAATATATTATTAATAGTGTTCTGAAAAATATTCGTGAAATATAAAAGCGAATTTAGAATTTTCGAGAGGTATTCGTGGAATTAACTAAAAGACATTCCGTATACAACATTCGTGATAATCGCTAGAGTTGGTTGAGTAACATAATAATAATAATACCGCGACTTGTGCGGGAACAAACAAAGTCACACTCACTTTCCGTTATTTGATATTTTGTTGCATTTTCCTGACGTTGTCACGCCTATCTTATTTCTAGTTACGTGGGCGTACTTCGTGATTAATCAGTCTACCTCGTCAGCCGGTTGTTGACCTACGCGAGCTCGCCGACGTGCATTTGCATTTCCAATTTTTGCGTTTATTGGCGAAACCAGATATCGAGTTTACACTCGCTGACGTTGGCGGCGTCGTTATTCGCGCTGAACGAGAAACCTGTAAAAGAATGTGACTCTGAAAGTGCACTAACTTATTTTTTTGTTACACATACTGAATATAGAGAGCGGGATGTGGAAAGATTATAATTAGTGATTCTGTTATCTTTTTATTGTCTTTTATATGTACATATAATTTTCCATCCTTATTACAAGTACAGGTAATGGGTTCTTTGGAAGAAGTTGTAAATAACTTTTAAGAATCAAAACTTTGACTTTCTCTCGAAAATAAAAATTATAGATGCTCAATCAATCCTTTAAATACATTATACCGAATCCGGTACATTCACGAACGTAATATGAAGAAATGCAAGACGCATCGCGAATTGGTCTTTGAAGTGCAGTGGCGAAGAGAGGACTCATAAGAAATTTTCTCCGGTCCGCCCTCATTTCGCCCGACGACGGAGGGGGATATAAGGGGGGCAGGCACCGAGGTCTGTGACCTTAAAAGTTGTCGGTACAGGCGTCGTTGCGGTGCTGAGAGGAGCGAGGAAGCAAAGAAAGAGAGGGAATGATAGATTGGTGTAAGATGGGAGGGCGTTCGAAAAAGAGAGCGAGAGAGAGAGAGAGAGAGAGTCAAGCTCGTTTATTTTATCGTACACACAACCGCGCGAGTATCAACCACACCTAGCCGGCTGTTCGCTCTCCCGTACGGACGCGATCTGTCAGGTAGTCCGTGATACATGGGCATGTGCACATAATAATATCGCGTGGCAGCCCGCGAGATAGTCGGCGTGGGTCGACAGACAGGGAGTGCCACTCCGAACAAACCGCATCAGGTATTTTTCGCTTCTCTTTCACTCGCGCTGTTTTGCGATGAGCACGAAAACTCCGTTGCCTCTCGTGGCCGCGAATATCTCTTCCTCCTTATCCGACCTTCCGTATCTCTTGTACTTGATTACTTGTGATGCGAACGACATTCGTATCAAAGCCTGTTGAGTCGACTTTGCGACACGGTGATAACGTCGAGATTACAGACATTTTAAAAAGTGGCAAGCTAGCTCATTGCAGTCGTAAAAGAGCTATTCCGTTGTAGAGGTAATATTCTACAATATTATCAATGATTTATCGACGTCGATATTGGTATCTCGTCGGAATATTAAATCGATTGTTCCACTTTTCGCGAAGCTACCGACTTTCTCATTCTTTTGCCGTTCGTGTTATAATATATAATTTGCAAAAACAAATGGCAAGTTTAGAAGCGCAGTAGCGGATTTATATTTGAAGGACGCATCAAGGTCTTCGAGAAATTTATGTCACATTGACAATCTCTATCCGAGACGTAAAAACTGCAAGATGGGATGTCGGATCAATGGTTAATAAACGTCGCGTTGCTAATTTGCCGGACCAATGACTATCGCTTGCGTCGTTCCATTTTATGGCTGTACGAAGTCGCACTAGTTGTATTTAGTACCGAGTGTGTAATTATAAGAAGCTCGTAAAATTGTCGACGCTGCTTTTAAGATGCCGTGGAGAATGCATCTCGTAATCCCTATAGTTCATCCGTGCGTGACTTTTGCGACAAACGAAGTTAGTAACGACTAACAAGGTAATGTTAGTATTATTTATGAGACATGTCAGTGTTCCCCGATTGATTAATTTTTATCATCGGTACCCGTTTTCTATTTGTACACAATGGCAATGTAAAGTGCATATTACGAAGAGTTACAGTAATTTGTTGTGAGATACGAGTAGAGAGCTTAGAATTGATAATTGAAGGTAATTAAAGAGCTTATGTAGATACAAACGTAATTTAAAATTATGATACGGATGATTTTGATTTGGACCCGTGGATCTAATAATTAAACCGAGAGATATTAATCGATACAATCCTAAGTTCTAACCGAATAAGATATTTGCAAATAAGATAAATTCATTCTCTGAACATTTATTTAATTAATTAATATATACACAATTTTTAATTACTCAGAAAATTTGCTGTATCAATGGCTGGACCTGTTTTAATGTCAATATTACGGCGTCAATATATCACGTCAATAGGTGGAAGATTAATGAATCTGTTGAAAGCATTCTCACACGAGAATAAAATTCTATACATTTCTTTTTTCGCCGTTATTAGCCCACCTGCACTAGAACAATCGTGGGCGAGCATCTAGCGATATGATATTGCTTCCTCACGCGATCGCGAGTTGCTGGTATCCTGACTGTTTGTTAGGGCACGATTAAAATAGTTTACTATGACAGGCTTGCGTATTATGGATAAATCTATGATCACGAGTGTAAGTTTTGATTGAATTCTGTCTTGTCGATTAGTGGATTTGTCGAGCGAACACAGAAAATGAGAGAGAGAGAGAGAGTTGTATTTACTTACTGCAACAATTTTTTCTTTCGGTGGATGATTAATTCTCTTGTATACTGATATTTAATGCATATGCTGCAAGTTCTTGAAAACTTTATGCGTTTAACAATTTTATCTCTCGTGCGTCGGCCATGTGGGATTTCCCCTTTTCCGCCAACTCTTTCAGCTTCAATGCAGATTTTCATGTTGTTCCAGCGGACTGTATAAAAACCTGAAAAATTTCCTGCATATTTATATAAGCAACAATGAGGTTTTTATTAACATACGCTGTATATTAAAAATATCATAAAATTTAATGTACTTTTAAATTGTTGACACAAATTGAATTTCATTTCATGACATTACATTAAATGTAATTACATTAAATTTAATGTATTTATAATTTAAAAGTATATTTATGTACATAAAATTTAATGTACTTTTCATACAATTTTATGAAATTTGATGCACACGTCCATTATATTTAAGATTGTAACTTAGTTTTCAGTTATCCATTCAGTAAACCATTTCATTATTTTTCAGTTATCTCATAATTACAAGCTTCCATTACATGTTATTTAAATTTATTACGAAATTTTTAACAATGTAAAAATCGTATAGTATTTTACTTATTCTTTATGTATTTAAATTTATCTACTACAATTTACAATCAAAATACGACTGTATTTTCAAAGTTTTGATTTCGTCGATAGAGAGTTAAAAAAAGTATCAAAAAAATCATACTTTCTTGTATTATTATCTGATATTAGCTTATTGAAATGAATTAATTTATCTTATATTGAATGCTAAAATATTTCTCTTTCTCTTTGTCGTATTACTTATTAATTCTCGTAAAAAAATAAATTATCCAATAGTGTTTATATAATTTCGTAGAAAAACATCTGTTTTATATCGTTTTTCCATATAAAATATTGTATTATCTATAAGCTAAAGATTCCGATACTCGAGCCTTAAATTAAATTTGATGTATATTTACTCGTGAGTTCCGTTTTACACGAACACATCGATTATTATTAGCCGCATACTGGTGTTTCATCTCTCTATCACAAGATAAATGCGCCACTTCCGCGCCGACGAGCTAAAAATGCTTTTTCCGCTGGTGAACATTCGATAAAGCGCAACCACTATACCGCGTTCGCTTAATTAAGGATAAAAACATTTATTCCACTTCCTCATTTTGTGCAATGCCGCTCGTGCCGATTGGACGATCTTGATCCTCTTTTCTCGATTGCAAACGTATCGATTGCCGCGCGTCGCGCCGATCAACAAAATGGATCGTAATCTGGTTTGCTTCTGGATCCGCGCGAGGAGAAGCGAGAGGAAAAACAGGAATAAGAAGCGAAGAGACCAGTTTCATGCGTTTGCTTTACCTCCGTCTGATATCGCTTGAAACTCTCGCATCAACTCCTCGTTTCCTCCTTCCATTTTCTCGTCTTATCTCGAAAATGTATTGCCGATTATCTTGATTTCCTTCGTGTCTTGTTCTTTTAATATTCCTTAATTATCCGTCGTATCGTTTGTACTGAAAACAACAACTAGGAATAAGCCTTGTCTTTCAGATAATAATTCACGGAACATTCCGACTTCAACAATGATTGCTTTCCATTTGATACGAATTGATATCAGTATCGTTCTATCTTTATTCACGGAATGTTAAGAAGATATTGTACAAAACGATATTCTTGTCGATTTGTGTCATTAAAACTTGGAAAAAAAAAACTTCATGTATTTTTATGCGTTTTATTATGCAGTTATTCTTTCGAGCATAAATTACATAGTTTCTTTACGAGATAAAATCTCTATGAACTTTCACACGCATGTATAATGTAAAATGGAATTATTTTGAAGAATATGTATGAGATTATAAACAATACATAGTCAGTTACTCATTGCTGCAGTTAATTCAAATATGAAGTACGTCATCGTGTCTTCTTATTGCACATTGCAGATATAAAGATCTTGCGAGTTGATTAAAAAGGATTGACTTATCCGAGTTACAATAATAACGCGCATTTCGCTTCCACCTCGCTATTAGTTTGTTTTTTCTTTTTTTTTATAACTTCTGACATAATCTTCTGACGTAAAACCGCAAAGTAAGCCATAATCCACAGAGGTAATGCGATACATGTTCTAAAAGAGTATCTAAATAAAATTTCCGAACGTAATATTTCACATATCAACGATTTCAGACCGTATCGAGTATCGCGCCGCATTATCGTCATAAAACAGCACATCGCGCATTAACATAATTAACGAATATCCATGCGATCTGGGTAGCGTCCATCGCATCCAAAATGAGAAAATCTATTTTATACCGGGGGTGAGTGAGGGAGAAAGCTGTAACACGAAGAGGGGAAATCGCGGATGTGCGTACGTTCGGGCGATATTGAATATCGGAATATCGGACGTGCCCGGAGAGTCGCGGAAAGATGGAATAACCGCATGCATCGCATCTGGTATTTGCCGAACACCCGGACCGGAAATGGCGATCGAACGAGACAAGAATTCTCGGGTCGATTTTCTATTCGCCATAACCGGCGCGGCGACGGAGATTTTGCGAGCGGCGTAGCACGCGCACGCCTATTCATTTAATTGAGCTACCTACGAGAGCATGGCAGGGAGTCGGCGATCAAGTACCGGTTGTGCAGGTACGTAGGCCCCCCTCTCTCTCTCTCTCTCTCCTCCTCCCCCCTTTCCCTCCCCTCAACTGATTTATGATCCCGTCCCGCCAGTAATGGAACGCTCGCGGACCGGCTTGCGGAAAAGCGTCTGGTATCTGTCCACCTTAGGGAGTACCGCGCCGTGTTAATAATCGTCGATCGTTCCACCTTTCAAGTGATCGTGATGTTCGCATCACGAAGTACTAAAAAAGAAAAGAAGACGCTTCGAGGGGGCGTGTAAGAGAAAGCAGCGGCAGTTTATCGATGTTATTGTTCCTCGATAGCGTTTGCTTCGTAAGAGATAATTAATCCTTGAATATCGTTTTCAACGAACGTCCGGCACGTCTGATTAAACACATTGTGAAAAGGTGATTTATGTATTCTGAAAGTTTAAAAGAATCGTTTAGTGCGAGATTATCTTTACGGATGTTAAACCGGTTACCGTTACTTTCAATTAACCAGATTTTCCAGACTGAATTTTATATAGATCGTATATCGACATTGAAATTTAACTGTAATAAATTAAAATGTCAAGGCTTTTTTAAAAAACGAGCAAATATAGTTAATTAGTCTAAAATGTTAACTA
>Ga0157364_1004591_pt1 | contig 13824 bp, 11 predicted proteins | sample AttsexASBM2_FD_111476 | JGI IMG/M metagenome (GOLD analysis project Ga0157364, IMG submission 111476) | Fungus gardens microbial communities from leaf cutter ant in Ribeirão Preto, State of São Paulo, Brazil - Atta sexdens ASBM2 | ecosystem: Host-associated > Fungi > Mycelium > Unclassified ... | reverse complement strand
TAAGTATTGGTAGAGATACAAGCATATCAATGTAGTGACATAATTAGTTACCTTCTAAAATTAGCCTGACAGCTGCTATGACAGATGACAGCTCCCATCAGGTACAAGTTTTGATCATGTAATAGTAACAGCTTGTGTATAGACCATCACTATTTTGTATATATATCTCTGTATCTGAGAGCTAGACCTCAGACTTAACAACATTAATTATTCCTATTGATACTTTTCATTATCTGTCAATCATCATATCCTTATACTGAACCTCTGAAATACTATTCAGCTCAAGTATCACAACTAGTGAATATCTTATTTGTGATCTTATCACAAAAACTTGGAATACTTGATGAAGGTACAGAATTTGAATCACAGACAAGCCTGATGGGCACTATACCTGTTGAGATTTGATTTCACACTAAAATATGTTCCAGGAACAAGAATAGGGAAAGCAGATGGACTAAGTAGGAGACTGGATTGGAAAGTAGGAGTAGAAGAAGACAATGAGAGCCAAATATTTATTAAGAACAATTGGATTTGTAGTTTACAAGAAGTAGTAATAGAAGGACCTGAGGTAGATATATTAGAAAAGATAAAAAGAGCTAGAAGTAAAGACAAAGATGTAGTAAGAGTAGTAGAAGATATGAAGAAGGCAAAAGTAAAAGAATTGTGGGAAAATGAGTGGCAGAGAGAGATTTGGTGTTGAAGGAAGGAAAGGTGTATATGCTAAAGAATGAAGAGTTAAGATCAGAGATTATCTGGCTATATCATGATATATCAGCAGCAGGACATGGAGATTGATGGAAGATGGTGGAGTTGGTCACTAGGAATTACTGGTGGCCAGAAGTAACCAGAAATGTAAAAAGATATGTGGAAGGATACGATTTGTGTCAAAGAATGAAAAATAGGATAGAGGAAATAGCAGGAAAGCTGAAGCTGAGTGAGGTGCCAGAGAGACTATGAACTCATCTAATGGTAGACTTCATCATGAAGTTACCAGTAGTAGCTGGAAAGGATGTGATCCTAGTAGTCTGCAATAAGCTGTCAAAGATAGTGCATTTTGTGGCAACTGCAGAAGGGATATCGGTGGAGGGATTAGCAAGGTTGTTCAGAGATAATGTGTGGAAGCTGCATGGGTTACTAGAGAGTGTAGTGTCAGATAAAGGTTCTCAATTTGCAGCAGAATTGACAAAGGAGCTAAATAGGATGTTGGGAATAGAAACAAGATTGTTGACAGCATTCCACCTACAGATGGATGGGCAGACAGAATGGATGAACCAAGAACTTGAACAGTATCTTTGGTTCTTTGTAAATTACAGACAGAAGGATTGGCTAGAGTGGTTGGCCTCAGCAGAGTTTGTAGTGAATAACAAGGTTCATATAGCAATGAAAATTTTGTCTTTATGGCAAACTATGGTAGGGAGTTGAGAATGGAAGGAAATATCAGAAAGAGAGGAAATGTAGAGAAAGTGACAGAGCTTGTGGAAAGGATGAAGCAAGTACAAGAAGAGGCAGGGGTGGCACTAAAGAAAGTGCAAGAGAATATGAAAGACAAGTGAATAAGGGGAGAAGAGAGAGCAAAAATTAGAAGAAAGGAAACAGAGTATTGTTGAGTACCAAGAGCTTGGTGTTCAGAGAAAGACCAGCAAGGAAGTTAGTGGACCAATATATGGGCCCATATACAATCAAGGAGGTAATATCTACCAATGTGGTCAAATTACAACTGCCAATCTTGATGAGAATCTATCTAGTTGTGAATGTCAGTCAAATAGTACAATACAAGGAGCAAGTAAGGGAATAGAAAAAAGAGAAAGGTAGACCAATGAAAGTAGAAGGAGTCAAAGAGTGTTATGAGATGCTTTGGACATGAACAATTTTTATTTTATTTTCTTTTATTTTCTGACTTTATAGGAATTTTCTTTTCTTTTTCTTTTCTTTTGGACAATGAAGAGGCATGTGACACTGCAGTCATATGACATGTCACATGATGTAATGTCATAGGCCTAAAAGGTAGTAGAAAGATCTAGAAAATGACATTAGAGCACATATATACAACATGGCAATCTTAAGACAAACATGAGGAAGAAGCATAGACATAAGGGCAGGGTTAATTATTAGTAGCATGGACCATGAGGACTTTGTATAAATAAGACTCTAATTAAGAAGAGGCTCCTTGTCAAGTTCTCTTGTAAACTACCCACAATATATCCACTTTGAGATTTACTCGCTTGTGCTATTATTTGTCATTGTAATAAGTGGTTGCTACAACAAAGAGTGGGAAGTAGAAAAGATCTTAAATAAAAGAAAAGTAAGGGAAACAGAGAAGTACTTAGTATGCTGGAAGAGGTTCATAGTAGAATACAATACCTAGGAAAAAGAAAGGGACTTGGAAAATGTAAGAGAAGCAGTGGATGAATTTGAAAAGAGAATGAATGCAGAAGTAAGGAGACAAGAAAAGTTAGATAAGGCAGAGGAAAAGGGTTTCAGGAGGGGAGGATTACCAGAAAAATATATAGTGAAGATGTTATATAGATGGAATGATGGGAAATTTGAGAAGAAGTACTTGAGGAAGTTAGAAAGGAACTGGTGCAAATGGAAGTCAGTTTCTCCAAAGGAGAAACCTTGAAGGGGGGATAATGTCAAAGTTGAAAGCAGTAGACTTTAATAATTTTCATGTTTATTTTCTTCTCAATTTATTTCTCTCTATTCTATTTTTAGAACTTGGGGATTAGGGTTAGAATGACAAGATCATGCTGTCACACAGCAGGTCACATCATGTGACACAGTCACAAGTCACAAGGCATATGGAGAGATAATGTCATACAATATATACAACACACATTGACCTTATGGTATACACATGACTGTTTAGAATAGACTAGAAATAGCTCGCACAGACCACCAGGTATTAGTATATAAGGTAGACAATCTTGTACAGAGTTCTCTATCAAGTTCTCTTGTGTAAACCCTATACAAGGTTCTTTTTTTGACCAACTCTAAGGTTTTAAGTTCATAACATAAATAGAGTAAAGTAGACAGAATATTAAACACAGTTCATATCTCATTATCTAAAATCCAATAGAGCATCTTAGAAGCTCAAATAAGTGATTAGTGTATTATCTGAGAATACAGAAGATAGATTAGAATAACCTTTGTGTTATAACTCAAAGACCTTAGAGTAGGTTAAAGAAAAAGAATCTTGTTATTGGGTAATATAAGAGAACTTAATGAAGTTTCTAGTACAAGTATCTACCTTTTTATATTATACTAGATGGTCTGTGCTACTACTGCATCTATCCTACCCTAAAGACCATGTATAAGCTATAAGGTCAATGTATGTTATATATATTGTATAATATCATTATTTTAGAAGTTTCTATTATATCCCACATGACTTGTATCCATGGCTATGACAGTGACATGTGATATGTGATATGTGATATATTATCGTGACAGTTATGATAGTGACATCATACTAACCCTAACCCTAAATAAAAGAAACATAAAAAAATAAAAATAAAATGAAAAGAAAATAGAAGGAGAAGAATAAAATAAAGTCCATCTTTTGTAGTTCTGACATTTTGACTTTAGCTTATATGTTATACCTTTACTAGCTATACTAGTTACATATTTCAGAATAGGAATTAGAGAACTTAGTGGATGGAGAACCACTGGAGGATAGCAATATATATTGTCACCAATATCAGAAATAGATGTCAGTTTTAGCTGATTTTCAGAATAACTAATACAGTGTAAACTACTAAATTATATACTAGATATACTACCTAGAATAGTTATCTGAAATAGAGGCTATTAAGTGAGTTATCCTGATTTCTAATAATTCTCTGATGTTAGAGGATAGAGGTCTATAGAGTTAACAAGTGCCAGCAAGGATATCCAATATAAAGAGATCACAAACTCTTAAGTCCAATCCCAAAAATACAGAGATTCCTACATCTTCTCTGGTACTCTTTCTACTTAGCCCCAACCTCTGCTTATATCCACCTAATTATTACTACATGCTCCTAGTCAATATTAGATAGGTATTTACTATTTTTGAACACTATTCTGGATGTTTCCATCAAAGTGCCTGACTACTCAGATGTTATTATTCCTTACTTGGTCAGTATTGTTCCACTAGATTAGAATGTACTCTAAAGTCCTTAACATAGTAGCTATCTCTAGGAAACCTTATTCTGTTCTCTTAGGTTTTTTCTGAAGATTAGTTCTTGTCTGTTATATTATGTAGGAAATAAACATAAACTTAGTTTTCTCCTGCAGTGAACTCCAAAACTCTATGGACTTTCCCCAGTTGCCTTAACAGCAGAACAAAATCTCTCCTAGAAACTTTGAGGTAGTTTTGAAATCTAACAGTTGAGGATTGCCCACTCATACATTTTGATCTTCCTTATCTTTTATCACTTCTCAAACAATGTCTGCTCTAACTAATCATCCTATAAACCCCATTAATACTAGTAAAGCTCTAAGTCTCCTTCAGCATTATTTCTAAGAAGTAGCTAAGTATCAACATATCTTAGAAGTCTCAACTAGCAATATACTTGCAAGTTTCATAATACAACTCTAAGATCTACAAACCTTAATATTTAACCCCAATTCCACTCTTACACTTGCAAGTATTTCTCCTCTCCATTAAGGCCTTACTCACCAGCCAAAACCTTTATACTATTCCAGACCAAACATACCTCTGTCTATGAATTTTACTAGAGACTACTAGCTAGGTTACACTTTCCTAAGTATCTGTTTTCTCTATATCCAACTATCTACAGACTAGTTTTTGTGTAACCAGAACAAAATAATCTAGACACTATCCTTCTTCTGGAGTGGTAGGACTACTAAATAGTCAGAAGGCCTGTTCAGAGAAGAGTCAAATACAGTGTCCTTTTCTATCATGTCATGGCTGGAATTTGAATAATACTTCAAGAACTAATTCTTTCCTGTTAATGTTGCTACCAATACAGTTAACAAGCTAGAAGAAACATTATATTATCAAGAGAGCTGAGCAGTGGAGGATTATCTAGATGAGTTCCAAACATTAATTTCCAAAGCAAGTTACATGAACCTCCAAATTATAGTAGTAAAATTCCACCACAGACTGAGAATTGCTATCCAGAACCAAATAGTAACTCTACTAGTAGGCCTCTTCAAAGACACTGATCTATTGGTGTAGTTTGAAGCTGCAAAATACATAGATCAGGCCTATCAAGCTAATGAGGTCTTTTAGTCCAATCAACAATCAACTCTAATCCTACATCTGTAATTCCAACCTTTTACTACTTAGAACTTCTTTCCCAAACTTATCTCTTTCCTACTACCCCTACCACTACAGCAAATTAATGACTATAGCTTTTAGCCCTTTTACCAAATATTTCCATAGACATTAACACTGCCCATAAACTTTGTTCCCTACCAACAAAGGAATGTTACTGCTGTAGGTATTTGAACTATGTTATTTAGAAATGTCTAGTAAGGTTATATGTCTGCTAGTTAACAGCTAAACAATAGGAAGAACTGATGGAGGACTTGAATATAGTAAAAGATATAGAAGCATAGCAAAGTTTGATATTAGATAGCATGAATAACTCAGATGAAAGTCAGGATTTTGCATAGAGTGACTGGTAAATTGTATGCCCTAGCTACTAGTAAATAAGTTCATTATACTAACTATAGAAAAATATAAAGACAGTTGTAGTAACCTCTCTAACATACCTATATATCTAACTGCTAACCATTAGACTTCTACTCCTCACTACCCTAGATAGGAAAAGAGGCTCCTCCTATACTCTAAAATCAATACTTTCAATGCTTACAGAACTTTCCTGTATCTCCCTATCTTTCTTAAAATTACTGATACATTTGAGTTCTTCTTTGTACATACATTAGTTGACTTCAGAGCTATAGAGTTTTTTATTAATTAAAGCTTTGTAGAAAGGCATGGTGTTAATACTCACAAACTCTCCAGACTGGTACTAGTGTACAATATAAATAGTATCCAAAATAAGACTAGACAGATATCTAAGGTGGTAGATATGGTACTTTAGTACAGAATCCACTCAGAGCAGACCTTGCTTATAGTATGTAGTCTAGGAAAGCAGAATCTTATTCTCAGATTTACCTGGCTAATAGCACATAACTTAGAGGTTGTTATAATATACTGTTCTATCTGTTGCTCTAGCTGTCAAGACATCTGAAAATTTGGATATAGACCCTTAATGCCTATTACTTAGGCTCCTTTTCTGCTTTGGCTGACAACTCCAAAGAGATCCTTTTCTTTTTATGTTTGTCCATTAATCAGATAGAGGAGTTAAGTGACCAGGTTTACATGACAGAGTTGTTTTCTGAATTTTCAAACCTAGAGCTTTGTGTCACTACCACTTCTTTATACTATCTCTCTGAAGTATTCCAAAGAAGTAACTTGTTGGAGAAATAGACTTCTGCACTGCCCCTATAAATCTAAAGTTTCAAGTTTATTTTCATCAAAGAAGACTTTGATATCTTTCTGGAACACTACCAGTAAAACCATATAATTAAACTTGTGCCCAAAGCTAAGTCTAAGTCCTCTAAGGTATACTTCCTGTCACTTGCAGAGCAGTCAGAACTTGATATTTTCCTCTCAGAAAACCTTTGTACTAGTCAGATATACCCTTCCAAATTATCTATGACCACCCCAGTCTTCTTCACCAAGAAAAAGGATAGCTCTCTCTACTTAGTGCAGAATTACAGGAGTCTCAATGCAGTGACTATCAAGAACAAGTATCTGCTTCTCTTAATTTCTGAGCTTGTTATACAACTTTAGGAAGTCAAGTACTTTACCAAGTTGAATATCCACTGAGGTTTTAACAATGTTTAGATAAAGCCCAGAAATGAATGAAAAGCTACATTTTGGACCAATTGTAGACTCTTTGGGCTTTTGGTAATGTTTTTTGATATAACTAACAGTTTAGCTACCTTCCAAACTATGATAAACAACATTTTACAAGATCTCATAGTAGAGAACATTATAATAGTATATCTGAATGATATTCTGATCTTCACTCCAACATTGGAAGAATACCACTAAACAGTTTGAAGGATTTTGAAAGTCTTAGCTAAGCACAAACTATTCCTCTGTTCTAAGAAATGCAAATTTGACAAGCAACAGATTGAGGATCTAGAACTAGTTATTGCTTAAAATTAAGTTGAGATAGATCCAGTAAAGATAGCTGGAACTTGTGACTGGTCTGTTTACCACAACCACACTGATCTACAGGCATTTCTGGGCTTTTCCAACTTCTATTGGAGGTTTATCCATAGCTTTTCAGACATAGCTTACTCTCTTTTTGATATCACTAGCAACAACAGTACCTAGACCTGAACAACTACTCAGAAGAATGCTTTTGATGCACTGAAGGCAGCTATCACTTTAGCCCCAGTACTGGTCTTCTCTGATACCTCTACTTTATTTTGAATAGAAGTAGATAGCTTAGACTTTGTAACAGGAGTGGTCCTTTCTCAGAAATCTAAGGCAGACAGTAAATGGTATCTGGTGGCATTTTTTAGCAAGTCCCTCTCTCCAGTAGAGTACAACTACAAGATTCATGACAAGGAAATGCTGGTAATTATCTGAGTTCTGAAAGAATAGCAACACTTTCTCAAAGGTGTATTAAACTCTATAGAGATTTGGACTGACCATCAGAACCTAGAGTACTTCATGACTGCCAAAAAGCTCAATTAGAGGCTAGTCTCTGTACTTGGCAAGGTTTAACTTTGTGCTCCACTTTTATCTTGGTAAGTCTATGGGTCTTGCTCAAACTAGAGTTTCTAGCAGTTTGGGTGATGGAAGAGATGGCTTTTGAGAGTGAAGAACAAGCTCTGCTAATGGATATCTAATGTGGTAACAGATTGTGTCATCATAAGAAACTAATGGTAAAAGCTGCAAAAGAGCTCTAACAGTTCTCCACAAGGTCTATATATTTGTCAAAGTAGTTGAAGGTTGATAGTCTTCTTTTATTTTCACAGCAAGATATATGTTCCAAATGTTTCAAATGTTCATGACCTCTATCAATATATTGTCTCTCTCTATCATAACACCAAGGTAGCAGGACATACTGGGCATTGAAAAACATTAAAACTAGTATCTTAGAGTTACTGATGGCCTTAAATGTCCTAGTATATTGGCCAGTATATAGGTATCTATATCCTGTGTTTGTAAACTAAGCCTATCCAACACTTACTGCTTAAAGAGTTAACCCCATTGGCTGTACCAAATGCAAGGTAGGATACTATCAGTGTATACTTTATGATAGAGCTTCTAGAGTCATCAGAGTATGATGTTGTAATGACTGTGATAGATTTAGTCTCTAAGAGAGCTTATTTCATTCCAACTCACACCACTGTCACTGCAGAGAGCATAGAGAGATTATTCCTACACCATATGTGGAAACTTCATGACCTTCCTAATCATGTTGTATTGGATAGAGGCCTATAGTTTGTCACACTCTTTACTAGTGAATTATACTATCTTCTCAGAGTTAAGATTGCCTCTTCAGTAGCCTGGTACTCACAGTTGAATGGACAGACAGAGTAAGTAAACTAGGAGCTTAATCAATATCTCCAGACATTTATAAATGAGTAATAGAGCAACTGGAACAACCTGCTTCCAATAGCAGAGTTCTAACACAACAACTATATGTACTTTTCAATATAACAGCCATTCTTCCTTCTTAATAAATGGGCTTCAAAACACACCAACAGAAGTTCAAGCTAGAGAGTATCTCAAGATTCATGGAGAGAATGAGATCTGTGCTAGAGAAAGCCAAGTCTGCTATCTAGAAATCTCAGAACAACATAGTCAAGTACTACAATTAATGTTATATTCTTGCTCCAGTGTTCCAACCTAGTGATAAAGTGTTCTTGAACACCTTGAATATCTATACAACTTGGTTTTCTGCCAAGCTATCACACTACTATCTTAGATATTAAAGTTGTGAACTATAGACTCTATTTTATTTTCTTATTTTATTTTTCCTTTTAATTCCTTTTTTATTTTTGACTTAGAGTTAGAGTCTTAGTGTAATGTTACAGTCACAACTATCATACAATCATGTGATACAAAGAAAATCATAAAAGGTTCTGAAACAAATGATGTTATATAGCATAGTAACAATATATTGGCCTTGTAGAAAGCACATGTACTTTAGGGTAGGATAGTTGTAGTGTGCACACAAACCACAGTCTATGGTATATAAGATAGACTAGTTTGTACTTAGAACTTGATTAAGTTCTCTTGTGATTATCCAATCCAAGATTCTATTCTTATTTCAACTTTGAGAGATTTAAATCATAACATTAGACCTTATATAGTAGAAAAATGAGTAGGGCCCATATTATACTGCTTAAAGCTCCTTCTAGCACTATAAAGATTATATCTAATGTTCCATATCATTAAGCTCATACCTATTTCAGAAGATCCTATACTTAAAAGATGCTCAAAGCCTCCTCTAAACCTTATTAGAAAAGAAGAGTAGAAAGTGGAGAAAATTCTAGACAGTTGTTGGCATCATAACAAGTACTAGTATTTAATCAAGTAGAAGGAATTTGGTCTAAAGGCAAACTCTTGAGAAAATGTCTTAGAGATATTTGTACTAAATAAAATAGTGGAGTTCTATTATATCAATCCTCAAACTCTGAGATTTATTTAAGTAGTAGACTTTCAAAACATCAAGTTCAGATTCATACCACTTACTTCAAATCATAGCAATCTTGGGATAATAAATGTAAGGAGACTACAAACTCCAGTATCTGATCCCAAAGACTCAGTTTGCAACACTAACTCCTACATTTGAAGTCTGATTTCAAAAACACAGAGATTTCTACATCTTTCCTAGCACTTTTTCTACTCAGTTCTAACCACTGTCTGCATCTACCTGATTATCATTATATACTCCTAGTTGACATTAGATAGATATTTACTATTTTTAAACACTATTCTGGATGTTTTCATCAAAGTACCTGACTACTTGGATAGTAGCTACCTCCAGAAGATCTTATTCTGTTCTCTTAGATTTCTTCTAGAGATAAGTTCTTATCTGCTATGTTGTATAGGAAATAAACTTAGGTTTCTCCTGAAGTGAACTCCAAAACTTCATGGACTTTTCCTAGTTGCCCTAACATTCAAGGTAAAATAGAAATATATGATTTATACTAGAAGAGATTGGAAAGTATAGATGAGGAAAAAAAGATTATCTGTAGATTAGAATAAATATAGTCAGAACAGGATGTGACATAAAAACATTTGGATCCAAGAACTATTTATCTTCATAAGAGCTGTTATGAGGTTTTTTACTCTTATACAAGAAAAAACAATTATTGCAATTATTCCTATAAAGTCTCATATAAAGAGGATTAAGCTTAGTAATCTAAGAAACAGAGTTCTGATCACTGAAGATTTTAAAAAAATCATTCTCTAATAGTTGGTAAAGACCAACATTAGACTAGACATTTCTATAAGAGTTTATAAATAAGTCCAAAAATTCTCAGTACTGGGCCAACTATACTATTACAAACTCAAGATCTTAGAGTAGATCAAGAATAAGAATCTTGTATTGGGTTAATACAAGAGAACTCAATAGAGAACTCTGAACAGGATTGTCTACTTTATATACCTAAAACTAATAGTCTATGCTCTATTATATTAGCCTATCCTAATAACCATATATTTATCTTAAGGTCAATATATATATAATATACTGTATAACATTATTCTTCTAAAACCTTCTACTATCTTCTATTGTGACATGTGATTGTGTGACAGTGTGACCATGATGTCATACTAAACCCTAACTCTTAGTTCCCAAAATAACAAGTAAAAAAGAGAAAAAAGAAATTGGAAATAAATAGAGTCTACTGTCTTCAACTCTGATATTATTATTCTTCAAGGTTTCTTCTCTAGAGAAACTGACTTCCATCTTCTCCAGTTTCTCTCCAACTTCTTTAAGTACTCCTCCTCAAACTTTTCATCATTCTATTTATACAATACTTTTACTATATATTTTCCTGGTAACTTCCCCCCTCCTAAAGTCTCTTTTCTCTGCTATATCTAGCTTCTCTTGTTGTCTTACTTCTACATTTACCCTCCTCTCAAATTCTACTACTACTTTTTTTTACATTTTCTAAATCTTCCTCTTTTTTCCAGCTATCATGTTCTGCTGTAAACCTCTTTCATTGTACTGAATACTTCACTACTCCTCTAACTTTTCTTTTGTTTAATATTTTTTCTACTTCTCACTCCTTGACTCCTTCTACTTTTACTGGTTTCACTTCTTCTACCCTCTATTCTTCCACTTATTCCTTATATTATACTACTCAACTGACATTCACTACTAGGTGAATCTTCATTGAAGTTGGCAGTTGTAATTTGATTGCATTGGTAGAAACTACCTTGTTAATGATATATGGATCAACATATTGATCTACTAATTTCCTTGTTAGTCATTCCTTAAACATCAAATTTTTTGTGCTCAACATCACTTTATCTTCTACTTTCCATACTTCTACTTTCTTTCTTCCCCTATCTGCTTGCCACTTCATTTCTTCCTGTGCTCTTTTTAATGCTACTCCTGATTCCTCTTACATTTTCTTTATCACTTCTACAAACTCTGTTGTTTTCTCCGTCTTTCCTTTTCTCCTTATATCTATTCCTATCTTCAATTCCCTTTTATAGTTTGTCATAAAGGAAGACATCTTAGTTGTTGAATGTGTCTTGTTGTTAATTGCAAACTCAACTGATGCCAGCCATTCTAGCCAATCCTTTTATCTACAATCTACAAAGAACCAAAGGTACTGTTCTAATTTCTGATTTATTTGCTCTGTTTGTCTATCAGTTTGTGGATGGAAAGATGTTAATAGCTTTGTTTCAATCCCCAATATTTTATTCAACTTCCTTGTCATTTCTACTGCAAACTACAGTCTTCTATCTAACACTATACTCTCTAGTAATCTATGTAACTTTCACATATTGTTCCTAAACAATATTGCCAGTCTCTCTGCCAATATCCCTTCTGTGGTTGCCACAAAATGTGTCATTTTGGACAGCTTGTCACAGACTACTAGAATAGCATTTTTCCCAGCTGCCAATAGTAACTTTGTAATAAGGTCTACTATTAGATGTGTCCATAGTTTTTCTAGTATCTTACTTAGTTCCAACTTTCCCACTGGTATTTCTGTCCTATTTATTATTCTCTAACACATATCACATTCTTTCATATATTGCCCCACATCCCTAGTTACTCCTAGTTATCAACTCTGTTGTCTTCCACTTTCCTCCATGTCCAGCTATTGGTACATTGTGATACAACTGGATTATTTTCATTCTCAACTCTTCATCCTTGGGTACATACACCTTTTCTTCCTTTAACACTAATTCTCTCTCTATTTGCCATTCTTCCCCTCTCAATACTTTGATTACTATATTTATCTCCAGTCCTTCTATTACTATTTCTACTAAGTTATGAATCCAATGGTCCTTAGTTAGTATCTAAATTACTATTGTCATTTTCAGTCTCTACTTTCCAATCTGGTCTCCTACTAAGTCTATCCACCTTCTTTATTTTTGTTTCTGGAACATATTTTAAGGTGAAATCAAATCTTGACAAATACAACACCCATATCACTTGTCTTTTGTTCAATTTCTATGCTTTCATGAAATATTCTAAATTCTTGTGATCTGTTCAGACTTTGAATTTGAACTTTACACCCTCTAACAAATGTCTCTAGTTTTCTAACCTTCTTATTACTGCTAACATCTTCTTATCATGAATCTCATAATTTCTTTATCTTATTTAGAGATTTTGAGAGAAAGACTACTAGTTACCATCTTCCATTATTGCATTCCATAGATAAAACTCCTCTTGTTACATAGTCCAATGTGTCTACTTCCATCCTTATTTTTTAGATCTAGATCTGGTACTGCTAACACTAGTTCTTTTGTAAATCACCTCTTTGATTCTCTAAATGTTTTCTCTTGCTTCTCTGTTTAGTCCTACTTCTGGTCCTTCTTTACTAGAACATATAATAGTCTGGCTATCATTGCAAAATCTTTAATGAACTGCCAATAATAATTGGCAAGTCCTAAAAACTTCTATATATCTTTGACTTCTTACAGAGTTGGCCAATTCAATACCCTCTTTACCTTATCTGCTTCCATCTTTATCCTTTCTAGTTTTATTACCACTCCTAAAAAACCTACTTCTCTAACCTTCCACTTGTATTTTTCTAGTTTTATATATAGATCATTCTCTGCTAACTTTCTAACTACTTTTTCTACTATTTCATCATGTCCTTCCTCTTCTTCTGTTTCTACTATCACATTATCAATAAAGCATGCCACTTTCCTAATGTTGATAAGATTCCACAAGATTTTGTTTATCATGGTCTGAAATATAACTAGTGAGTTTGTCAGTCTGAAAAACATTACAGTCAGCTCAAATGACCTTTCTGGTATTGTGAATACCACTTTCTACTTGTCTTCTTCTTTATTCATACTTGGATAGCTGCATCACTGCCATATAAATGTGTTGCAAGAAAGATGGCTATTATGTTATAAGACGAGAGTGTGGACAGACTTTAGCTAGGGTTAGAGTTAGCCAGACATAGATAAGTAATTAATTATTAGTCTACAATGGAGGAAGAGCATGTGACCTGGAAGTCATGTGATAGATAATATCATAGGCCTACAAGGCTAGAAGAGCCTAGATAATGATGTCAGAGAACATGTACACTATATTGCTACTACATGTAGAATACATGTATCACAAATAAGATACTCACTGGTTG
>Ga0157364_1004590_pt1 | contig 13827 bp, 16 predicted proteins | sample AttsexASBM2_FD_111476 | JGI IMG/M metagenome (GOLD analysis project Ga0157364, IMG submission 111476) | Fungus gardens microbial communities from leaf cutter ant in Ribeirão Preto, State of São Paulo, Brazil - Atta sexdens ASBM2 | ecosystem: Host-associated > Fungi > Mycelium > Unclassified ... | reverse complement strand
TAGTCTGAGGATTAGACCTCAGACTTAACAACATCTTTTGTCACTGTCTAAACTTTGCATTTTTGAACCTTTCAAGATTCTAAAGCACCAATCACAAATAAGTAAGTGACCATTTGTGATACACAGTATGTAAAGGTTGATACCTTAGAGAGGCTATGTGATGACAATCTAGGGAGATCTTACATTCATTACAAAACAACCCACCTATATTTTACTGGAGCTACATATAATTTATATTTTCTAATTATTTATAACCTTCATTTTTGATTATCTCCCCTTGGACCTTTAGCATGCAATTGGGAGCTAGTACCATGTCTTATTGTATGTTCTAGTGTACAATTCCCTTTTGCACTCTTTTAGCATGTGATGAGACCACAAGAGGCATAGCAAAAGGAGTGGAGGAGAAGTCTAGTGCACATCTTATAACAGAAAGTACAAGAGCACTGTGGAGAGGGCATTCCTGATGAGGTATGCCTACTAGAGCTGGGGTTGTATACTAAGGAGATAATAGTATCATACTTAGTATGTGAGGAGTATGGAAAGCAGGAATGTCATATGGAGGAGAACAGGGGGTAGGGGGTGATTTCAAGAAGATAGTTAGAAGAACTGAAGTGGTGTGGATGTTCAAAAGGAAGAGAGAGGAAGGTGGCATAGCCCAGAAAGGCAGAAGCACAACAAAGCAGCATGTGGGCAGGAGCTCCAAAAAGTACAGCAAAAAAGGAAGAAAGCAAAAGAAACATCAGAAGAATGTTCACAATGTTAAGGGAAGTATGGCTAAATATAGGAGTAGAAAAGATAGATACTCATGAAGGAGTAATGGTCAAAGTGCTCTTGGATAGTAGCGCAACTGGAATGTTTATGGACCATAAAATAGTAACAAGATATGGTTTCAGACTGCACAAGTTGAAAAGACCAATAATAGTCAGAAATATGGGTGGTACAAATAACAGTGAAAAAGCAATTACACATTAAGTGGAAGTGAATGTGTACTACAAGAACTATGTAGAGAGGATGAGGATGGATGTATGCAATTTAGGAAAGACAGATGTAATATTGGGAATGCTATGGTTATAGGCTCACAACTCTGAAATTGACTGGGAGACTAGGGAAGTTAAAATGACATGGTGTTTACCACTATGTGGAAGGAGTATAATGAAGAAAGAAGACAGAAAAGGCAAAAGGGTAGCGGCCCTAGAAAAAGAGAAAATCGTCAGATGGGCAATAGATGATAAAGAAGATTGGAAAAAAGAAGAAGAAATGGAAATAGACCATAGAAAGATAGAAGAGATGGTCCCTAAGAAATTCCTAAAATAGAGAAAAGTATTTGGGAAAGTAGAGTCAGAGAGGATGCCAACAAGGAAAATTTGGGATCATGCAATAAATCTCAAGGAGACATTTAAACTATAGAAAGAAAGAATATATCCTTTTGCCAAAAACAAGAGAGAAGAGGTTCAGAAATTTGTGGAAGACCAGTTAAGAAAGGGGTACATTTGACCTTTAAAATCCCCTCAGATATCACCAGTATTCTTTGTAGGAAAGAAGAATGGAAATAAGAGAATGGTGATAGACTATCATAATCTAAATGACTAGACAGTGAAAAACAACTATCTGCTACCATTAATCACAGACTTAATTGACAATATGGGTAGTAAGAAGGTATTCACAAAAATGGATCTACAATGGGGTTTTAACAATGTGAGAATTAAAGAAAGGGATGAGTAGAAGAGAGTGTTTACAATGTATATAGGCTCCTTTGAGCCAACAGTTATGTTCTTTGGAATGACAAACTTGCCAGCCATGTTCCAGGCTATGATGAACAAAATTTTAAGGGACTTAATAAATAAAGGAAAGGTCATAGCATTCATAGATGATATATTAGTGGAAACAGAAACAGAGGGAGAAACATGATGAAATTGTAGAAGAAATATTGAAGAGGTTAGAAGAAAATGACTTGTATGTCAAGCTGGAGAAGTATATATGGAAAGTGAGAAAGATGGGGTTCCTAGGGGTTGTCATAGGACCAAATGGAATAGAAATGGAAAACAAGAAAGTGGACAGAGTACTCAGTTGGCCAGAACCAAAGAATGTAAAAGATGTCAGGAAATTTTTGGGCCTTGCAAACTATTACAGGAGGTTCATTAAAGACTTTGCTTAAGTAGCCAGGCAAATGAATACATTGATGAGGAAGAATGTGAAGTGGCAGTAGGGAAGTGAACAGCAGAAGACATTTGACAAGCTCAAATGAGTCTTTACTACTAGACCAGTATTAGCAGCTCTCAATTTGGACAAAGAATTCAGGGTGGAAGCAGATGCTTCAAACTATGCTACTGGAGGAATATTATTAATGAAATACTCTAATGAACTGTGGAGACCAGTTGCTTTTATTTCTAGAATGTTAAATGATACAGAAGAAACTATGAAATACACAATAAAGAGATGCTAGCAGTAGTTAGATACCTAGAGGTATGGAGACACTTCTTAAAGGGAACAACAACTAAGTTTGAGATCTGAACAGATCACAAGAATCTCAAATATTTTATGAAGGCACAGAAATTGAATTGTAGACAAACAAGATGGGCACTATACCTATCTGTAAAGACTTAGTTGAGATAACTTAGTCTTACTCCTTATCCAAGTTAACAAGGAGAACTCGATAGAGTTTCTATTATTTTCTGTATACTACTTATACAATTACTACATGGTCTGTGCAATACTTTCCCACACTCATCATGTGAATGTGACACTTGTGATACTTGTGATATGACACTTTCTCACACTCCTTCTTGTGTAGTAAAGAGAAAAGAAAAGAAAAATAAATAATAACTTAGCTGTCTTGCTAAGTCATAATACTATCAAGGTTTGATTTTACATTGAAACAAATTCCTAGAAGTAAGATGGGTAAAGCAAACAGTCTGAGCCAAAGACCAGATTAGAAAGTAGGGGTAGAGAAAGATAATGAGAACAAGATATTGGTAAAGCCAGAATGGCTAGAAGTCAGAAGTACAAAGAAAGTAGAAATCATAGTGGAAGGAGTGGATCTATTAGAGAAAGTAAGACAGTTGGGAGTAAGAGATGACAAAGTAGTAAAAGCAGTTGAGGAAATGAAGCAGGGTAGAGAGAAGTAGATGGCATCATATACAAAGAGGGAAAAGTCTATGTATCTAAAGACAAAAAGCTAAGGGCAGAAATTATTGGGTTACATCATGATATGCCAGTAGAAGGACATAGGGGGCAATGGAAGACAGTGGAATTGGTCACTCAAAACTTTTGGTGGCTAGGAGTAACAAAGGAGGTAAAATGATACATGGAAGAGTATGATGCCTGCCAGTGAAATAAAAATTGCACAGAACAACCAACTGGAAAATGAATGCCAAACTTGATATCTGAGAAACCTTGGACACATATATCAGTAGATTTTATTATGAAATTGCCTTTGGCTCAAGGATATGACTCTATCCTAGTAGTAGTGGATTGGTTAACAAAGATGGTCCACTTTATACAAACTACAGAGAAAACATCAGCAAAAGGGTTAACCAAGTTGTTCAGAGATAATGTATAGAAGTTACATGGTCTACCCAAAAATATTATATCAGATAGGGGACCACAATTTACAGTAGACTTAATGCAAGAGTTGAATAGGATGTTAGGGATTGAAAGCAAAATGTCAACAGTATTCCACCCACAAACAGATGGACAGACAGAGAGGGTCAATCAAGAACTTGAACAATACCTAAGGATGTTCATAGATCATAGACAAGAGCAGTGGCCAGACTAGTTAGGAATGGCTGAGTTCACATATAATAATAAAGTGTACTCAAGTACCAAGACATCATTCTTTAAAGCAAATTATGGGCAAGATTCCAGAATGGGGTTCAAAGGAAGAAGAAAAGGGAAATATGAAGGGGCAGAAAGATTTGTGACAAAAATAAAGGATATTCAGGAGAAGGCTAAGGCAGCACTAGGAAAGGCACAAGAAGAAATAAAAAGGTACACAGTAAAAGGGGCAAAAGAGATATTTACTGTAATGAGCAAATAGAAGAGACAGTGATAGTTCTCAATTGCATGCTAAAGGGTTTATGGAGAGAAGAAGGAAGTGGAGTATCAGAAAGAAATTAAAAAGTAGAAGCATAGCTTATCTGTAATATAAAAATAATGGTAGGTTTGATCTAGATCCTCCTTGCATGGTGTCCCTAAGATATCTACCTTTACACACTGTAACAAGCTCACTATCAAAGTAGTTAGTAAACCACTCATGGGCCTTACCACACTCAATCAAGCCCTCATCTGCACCCCCATACCAAACCTTATGAGTGTGATATGATCTGAGTCAATGATTAGCCAGGCTTTTCAGGCTTGCTACTCTATAGAAGGTTGTCTAAGCAACCACTGCATCTTGACTAGAAGCTAGGCCCTAGGTGTAAAGGGAACAGTACTCTACAACTGTGGTGTAGAGCTTGGAGTGTATAACTAAATTCAGGTCTTCTCTCCTAGAAGGACTGTTTTCTTGAGCAGTGCTGCAGTGTCAGCAACTGACACTTTACTCTAAGTTAAGGTAACTTAGAATCAGAGTACTTCAGGGTTTAAAGAGAACTCAATGGAGTTCTTGCTTGATTCTACTATACTACTTATATACTTTATACTATTTGTCCATGTTTATATTACAAGTCCATTCCCTTTACTAGTTTAACTCTAGCTCATGTCTGTCACAAACTTTATTTGGCCATTTCTCCATCAATTCTTCAACAATTTCCACAGTTATAATGGCACCAAAAAGCCCTTGAAAAGACATTTTGATAAATACCAGTCATGTCTCAAGGCAATCAATATTGGTTGAGATATTGAGCAAATCAGTAGGTAACCACCAAGATACCACATATTAAATCACCAATATCTTGGGAACTGCCATAATGAATGCTTTGCTTCTAAACATCAGAGAAGCCCTCTTTATACTGCTCAGAATGAGCCTAGAACAATGCTGAGGCAATTTATATTACTAGAGATATGAAGTCCTCAATATTTGCACATAGACTTAATTAATTACCCATAGATACTCATCTGCCCTTTTCTTAGAACAAAGGACAGCCTCCATATGGTTAAGTTATTACTATTCTCAGTACAAAGGCACTACTATATGTAAAACAATAGGTAGTAGCATATGATGATTTGTCCTAGTATACAAACTATCACAATTCTGTATATAAGGACTTATAGTCTGAGGATTAGACCTCAGACTTAACAACATCTCTTGCTGCTTGTCTAACTTTGCTTTTTTGAGCTTTTTGAATATCCAATTCACCCATCACAAATCAGTAAGTGGCCATTTGTAATAGTTTTCTTCTAACCCTGAAGAGCCCCTTGGTCTAAACCCTAGGCTAAGGTCTTAAGTCAGTCACTGACAGGTTAGTCTAGAAGGTTACATTAATGTATTATAAGTGAAAAGGGTATATTTTCCTTATAGACATCTCACTCACACTTCAAGATTCCTCTTTTTATTCATAAGAACTCTGTGGCTGGGCTCAAACACAATAGTTACATGTTCCCAGTCCTCTAACAAACTAGGGTTATCATTTGGAATGAGGTTCCTATGCAGTACAAGTATGATATTGATACTGTTGATCAATGTCTAAGAGACTTGCTTGATCACTTGTACTTGATAGCTATTGAATTGACATATTATTTACAATGATCATCCATTTGATGAAATTACAGTGGTGTTTGGAGGGGATTTTCATCAGACTTTGTCTATGGTGCCTAAAGGAATATGTCAACAAGTGGTAGCAGCATCTCTTTGCAGAGAAAACTTATGGAGACATATCTAGTTCTTGTATCTCAGACAGAATATGTGCTTAGGTCACTCTGAAGCTAACAATCAACATGCTCAGTGGTTGCTGGAAATTGGTGCTGGGTCAACTATGGATGACAATAAAATAATTCAAGTTCCTCAATCCATGGTTTATACTAATGTTAAGACTCTAGACCTCACAGTCAAATAGGTGTTCAACTTGAAGCCTATGTCAAATACTTGATATCTTCACACTCCTTGTTAGAGGGCCTGGTTAAGATTTTCAGTAAAGTTATATCAGAGAAGAGACATCAACAAGACTTTGAGTAGCACTCTTCAAGGTTGTTGTTATGACTTGGCAAAACAGCTAAGTCATTATTTATATTTCTTTTCTTTTCTTTTCTTTTCCTATTGGACTCACAACTACAAGATGGAGCATGGAAAAGTATCACATGACTTTGTCACAATGTCACAATGGTATGATGGATGGTCACAGTCGCAGTCACAGTGTGTCACATAACTAGAGTAACATGAGGACCATGGGAGAGTAAGCACATAGCCACAGTAGTAAAATGTATAAGTAGTAGAAAATTAAGTGAGAACTCCATCGAGTTCTCTTTGTCAAACTCTGAACAAAGAGACAGTTGGCTTAATTCCGGTCATTGGACTTTAGACGCTGACAGTTGTCCTAAGACAAGAAAGAGTACTGATTCCTCAGAGTAGAGATTTACAGAGAGAAATACAGAAAGAGAAAACTTGCTGTTCTCTTCTTTTTCTAGTCTATATTTATCCTAACTAGGTACTATGACAATATTACAATGTGGTAACACTACTTGTAACTAAGAGTGACTAGTTAAGTAATAGTTGATAAATTAATTATGTAATTATAAACTTGCATTGCTCCCCATCATTCTACTCCTTAGCTACAGCCAACTATGTATATAAAGTAGACAGAGCAGTATCAGACAATGGCTTACTTTCTCTCATATCTCACTAAGTCTTGGGGCATTATCTAGGTGAGTTATTCAGTGTGTCATACACTGAGCTATGCTCACTGCCATCATCTGAATAATAGTCCAGTAACAAAGGTAACAAGTCAAGTCATTGTCTAAGAATGGGTTAGTCTGATGTTGTTCCATTTAGTTCAAGTCCAAAGATAGAAAAGAGATTGTCTGAGATTTTTCTGAAGAGTCCTGTCTATACCCTAGAGTCCATTGTCTGTTCTGAATCTCCAGACATTCACTGTATTACTGCATTGTAATGTCTTTATCAAGCAATGCCAACATCTCATTTACTAACCACTCATTATCAGACCATGGTTGTAGTCCCACTTGATATTCATAACAGCTAATCTCAAGATTGGCTGTTCAGTTATTTTATTAAGGAACTTGGATCCAGGAGAAGGACTTTGTAATAGGACAAAAATGGTGGTGTTGAATGTGAGGAGAAAGGTGCTCCAGTATAGGATTATCAGCAAGGACAGAAAATTTAGAGACAAGGTTGTGTTGATTCTAAGGATCAGGTTATCACCTAATGCAGAGACATTACCTATGCCACTCAAGAGACTTCAATTTCCAGTCAGGCTGGTCTTTGCTATAACCATCAACAAGTCTCAAGAACAGTCAGTAGAGCATGTGAGGATTAATTTGCAGACATCAGTGTTCTCCCATGGACAACTTTATGTGGTCTTCTCAAGATGTACTTCACCATTGAACATTGCAGTACTTCTTCCAGAGCAGAGCCAAGGGAGCAAAAGAACACTTTATGTAGTATATAAGGGAGTATTAGATTATAAATTGTATCTGTATCTGGCAATGGACTTGAAAATGATTTTTACTGTGATTTGAGAGATAAATAAATGAGTCAAAAGATGCCACAGTGCATAGAAAGTTGAAAAAGGGAGCATAGCAGACTGACTTCAATACAAACTTAACTACTCAGAATTAGTAGAGGGATCAAGCTGGGCTGAAGGCCCAGATGAAAACCTTGTAATTAGAATAGTAAAATTAGAATATAGAATAGAATAGAATAGAATATTAGAATCCCATATATGATAGACTAGGTTAGAATAAAATTAGAATTAGAATAATAGAATTTCGGGCAAATACATCTGACATCAATGATCTCCAGGTTGATGCACAACCCGAGGGCGAAACAAAATATAAAGCTGGATTTGAGCAGTATCTTTCAACAACTGATAAACGCTGTGCTCTCCTCTAGGTGTAAAAGCCTGGTTCAGGTGCCTACAAGGGAAGCTTATGATGGAGTCCTTCAAATGCTTCTCAGGGTACGATAGCTAGCCAATGTTCTGCCTGCTAAAGATGCCATTCCCACAAATGCCATTCTCAATGATGCCATTCCCACCTTATTGTTTTCCATAACTATAAATGCCAGAGGATAGATACATCTACCCATGTCTTTAGACAACATGTGTTGTCAACGTACGGGGCTCCGTCCCCGCATACACTCATGGCTTATTTCTCTTAGTGCGTACTACCATCAACGTACAGTCATAATCCTGATTCCAGTCATCTAGTCAAACCCTCAATGCTGGCCGTTCTCAAGGACATCATCACCGCAGGCCACCTCGAGATATCCGATTCAACAGGCACATATTCTTATGGTAGCCAGCAGGATGGCCACACGAGCGCTCGTCTCACGATTACTGACGACGATTTCTGGCTTTGCGTCTTTTTGTAAGTAGTCAACTTTCTCTATGTCGTCGTCTGAGCTCGCTCAAATCCCATGTAGATCAGGACACTTGGGTTGTGCGCCTCTGCATCCAAAATCCTGATGTACCCATGTACTCACCTCACTTAATCCTGCAGTTGGCGAAGCTTACATGGCCGGCTATGTCCAAGCATCATCCCTTAAAGACTTCATGAACGTGAGTGTAGCCCTTGTCATGTATCTCACCATTCCTGACGTTTGCCTCCAGCTTTGGATTAGCAACCGGTCGAGAACGGACAAGTTCTCATCTACCATTTGGAAGGCACGCTCTGCAATCTCCGGTCTCTACAACAGGTTCTTCGGTCATACACACTCTCAGGCTATATTAAATGCCGTAGCAAGCTACGATCAGTCGAACGAACTCTTCAGGGTGATCCTATCCTGCAAATGAACAGCCATGAGGTCTGACACTTGCTTTCAGGCATTCCTTAGCCAAGAGATGATGTACTCATGTGCCCTGTGGTCTGAGGAAGAAGGGGGCGTTCGGGGTGACCTAGACGGCCGTCCGTTTCCTTCACAGGACCTGGAAGCTGCTCAGAAGCACAAGATTGACCATGTCCTACGCAAGGCGCGAGTCAAGCCTGGCCATCGTATCCTTGAATTTGGAGGAGGCTGTGGAGGCCTGGCTATCGAGGCTAGTGGCCGTGATAGATGACACTAGAGAGATGAAGATGCTGATCTAGTACACAGGCTGCGCAAACGTATGGTTGCGAAGTGGATACATTGACCCTCTCAATCAAGCAGAAGGCTCTTGCAGAGGAGCGGATCAAGAGAGCGGGACTGGAGGACCGTGTCCGGGTTCACCTTCTCGACTATCGCGATATCCCTCCAGAGTTTGAGGAGGCCTTTGATGCCTTTGTGTCCATCGAGATGATCGAGGTCAGCTCATCTGCGTTTGCTTGACCACTTGTTCACGAGAAGCCTGTCCAGCACGTTGGTCCGGAGCACTACAACACTTACTTCCATCTGGTGGACTTTGCCCTCAAGTCTAAAGATGCCACTGTTGTTATCACATCTTCAACTTTTCCCCAGTCGAGGTATACTAGTTATCAGTAAGGGATCCTAGGAATTGACCGTCAGAGTCAGCGTTCATTCCTTGTCAGAGTTCAAGATTTTGCACGCCGCTACATGTGGCCTTACGCATCCGTGCCCAGTGCAAAAATGCTGATTGATAGCATGAATACTGGCTCGCAAGGCCGCTTCACCTTATCAGAGGTTGAGAATCATACCGCACGTAGGTCTAGGATCACACTGTTAGGCGGTGATTTGACTCATATTCGACGTTTAGATTACCCACGCACGCTTCGTGAATGGGATCGTCGTTTTGAGGCCCGAGTCACTCAGGACCTCCTCGTCACGGACTACCCCTCACTGGACTCGAACGCCGAGTACGAAATATTCAAACGTAAATGGAGGTACCTGTTTAACTATGCCAGCGCTGGTTTCGCAAGAGGGTGGATCACATCTCATCTAATCACATTCACACGTGAAGTGAATCTCATCGTCTGCGATCTCCTTCGTGAGTTCTGACACCCTCAATTTATAGGATGACGCTCCGAAACGTTGTGACTGACGTCTTTGTTGATATATGCGATCGGGGGTAGGATAAAACGTATAGAGAATGCAAGCAAATTACATTATATACCTGAAATAGTTGGGCTACGATGATGATACATTATGACACTTACTTCAGACATTGACTGACCAATGTGGTAAACAACTGAGAGTAAGGTGAACTGATTTACACTATGTATATGGAGTCCACATCTCAGATTATGAAGGAATATACAAGAGGAAGAGAGAAAAATGTGTCATGAAGAAAGTCATGCCATACTATAAGTTCCAACAGCTACCAATATGAATTGATCTCATCATGTGTATCTTGCACAGTCACATGAGATCCAGAATCCAACACATCCCCTTGAACCAAGCAGTGCACTAAGAAAACATCAAACATACATATGCACCCCTCAAATCTACAACTCCCCAGACAACTGTATAGATGTGAACCAGTGCTTAGGCACCCTCTCCTTCATCCATAATATCATTTCTACATGCTGACTTACTGATTCTATACCTATATATATATATCTTATTATGTTGTTCTGAACTATCCTCATACTCTAGCACTATTTTTAATGCACTGGTCTGGAGTACAGAATTCTCTTTTATGGTAAAACTTCCCTTTTTTGGGTGTAAAATGTCACACATGTCATACCTTGTTTCTGTCACCAGGTCAAGGTCACACTCTGGTCCTTCTCTGGAGTCCCAGTTTTGGAATTGGTCCTTTCCTAGAGTACTGTTATCGCTAAGTCTTAATGACTCAAGGACCACCCAAGATGAGTGTTCAGGAAGAACTCCATTGAGTTCTTTGTTGGATTGTCTACCTACTTATACTACTTTTACAAGTGGCTATATACTATTAGTTCATGATCACATGTCCTTGTCATGTGATATGATTGCCTTTAGTTCCCACATTATTTATATCTTGACCCTGTTGTATGACTTGATGTTAGAGATCAACTGTTCAAATGTGCAGAAAACTCTTTCCTCTCTGGGGCTCTCATAACAAGTACTAGTTTTGGGTTTAGTCCCAGCCTAGAGTATTTACTTTGGTAATCTCATATAATCACATCAATCCTGGAGTACTCAATTGGGTATCTTGTGGGTTTTTGTGATGTGACATGTCCAACTTCCCTCTTTGAGTTTGCTATGTTTGTTCTTTTTCTACCCTCTCAAGAGATTCCATTAACAAGATGCCATAAATTATGCCACCATTCAAAGTGCTGATGTGGGTAAGGATTATAAAGGCTTCTGTACTATGATGACAATTTTATCATTCTGCATCTCATCAAATAGTACCAACAAAACTTTTGGATGATACAATATGTATCAATGTTAGGATTGGACTGTCCAACCCACAAATGTCTCAAAGCAGATGTAAAATACTTGACCTTGTGAACTGCCTTCACTCCATGGGGTAAAATGTCCATTCATATTCTCATATCAAACTGCTGATTGTCTATATTGTACATTTGACAGTCTGCAAGTTGATATTGATCTATCACAAATTGTGGTAATTGGGTCTCAAAGTGCTGGAAAATCCTCTCTCATCAAATCTATCTCTGGTATCATATTGCCTTGGGCCATAGGCACTTGAACTCGGTAGGTTCTAGTAAAGTTTGTTGCAACTGGACTACTGACTGAGGTACCTTCAGGTGTCCAACAGAGTATTGTCTGGTATACTCTAATATACAATGGAAGTGTACTATGTCACTTTGTTTCTCAACTGATGCCAATGACACACCTCTTGGTCAGACCTGCAATGCTCAATGCTGTTATACCACTAGAGAATTTTCTGTGGAAATATAGCATGGGATACACATTATACCCCTGGATATCACTATTGGAACCCACTCTAAAGACCTCCTATAAGCCCCAGACATAATCTAGACCCAAGATTGGGTACTTCTATTAGGTAGTTGCCAAGCTTCCACATACTAGAATAGCATATACCTTGGGAGGCAAGACTGATGAGCTAGCATCAGGTTTCTCAGATCCAGACTATCAATGTTGAAGCTCTAGAAATCAGAGACTCAGAGATATCTTTAGAATGTAAGATAATTCCAATCTAGAGTAGACTTAGACTAATATGACACTAAGACAACAGATCAAAAGTCTATCAGTGACTAATGATCCCATCAATGCTAGACTTAGTCAAGAAACAGATGTACTGCCAGATGACAATTGTATCACTGATGCTTACATACACTGTCATGTGTTTCTAGACTATATTTGGAGTAGAAGAAAGTCAATTTGGGAATCAGGGAACAATAGGCAGGAGTGTAGTATAGAGGTAGAGCAGGATCACATGGTCATGTCTTGGAGATATGGAGGACAGGAAGGTGATGCCTGTCATGGAGGAGAGACATGAGAGAGAGTAGTAGAATAAAGGGTTTTCTTTTCTATTTCTTTTTAATTGAGTCTCTAACATTTGTAATATTCTAATATATTTCTCAGAGTAGAGATTAATGGGAAGAGCCTCCTTGGCCCTTGCCTTCATCTCAGAAGCTCTTAAGATTGTAAACGTGATTCTCTTGAGTGTGTAAGGGGTGATCTTGGTGAGAGGTTGAGTTGGTGACTGTTTTCTACTATATACCCTATTCTTTCAAGAGACAAGATACAGTGGTCGCTCAGACAACCTTTTACAGAGTAGCAGGCCTAAAAAGCCTGGCTAATCATTGACTCAGACCATATCACAGCCATAAGGTTTGGTGTGGGAATGCAGATGAGAGCTTAATTGAGTGTAGTAAGGCCTATAAGTGGTTTACTGACTATTCTGCTAGTAAGCTTGTTATAGTATGTAAAGGTAAACACCTTGGAGACACCATGTGAGGAGGATCTAGGTTGAATCCACCATCATTTCATCTATTTTTACATTACAGATAAGCTGTGTTTCCACATTTTAATTTTTTTCTGATACCTCCACTTTCTTCTTCTCCTTACAAACCCTTTAGCATGCAATTGGGAACTGTTACCACCCATTTCTACTTGCTTGTCATAGTTAAATTCCCTTTTGTCCCTTTGAATGCCATGAGCATAAGTAGTCTAAAACAGAGAAAGCTGGCAAGAACAGCTTCCCACTTTTATCTAGACAAAAAAGAAGGGAGGTTCTACCAAAGGAATAGAAACAGATCTCCTCAACTGGTAGTAGGAAAGGAGCACAGGATGTACATGATGACAGTAGCACATGACTGTCTAGGATACTAGGGAATCTTTGCAACTACTAAGGTAGTAACCCAGAGGTTCTAGTGGCCAGACATTGAGCAAGACATAGCCTAGTTCATGAGTATCACAAATGGTCACTTACTATTTGTGATGGGTGCTTTGATACTTTGAAGAGTTCAAAAATGCAAAGTTAGACAAGTGACAAAAGATGTTGTTAAGTCTGAGGTCTAATCCTCAGACTATGAGTCCTTATATACAGAATTGTGATAGTCTGTGTACTAGGACAGATCATCACATGCTACTATCTATTGTTCTACATATGGTAGTGCCTTTGTGCTTAATATAGTGATAACCTAACCATATGGAGGCTGTCCTTTGTTCTAAGAAAAGGGCAGATGACTATCTATGGGTAATTAATGAAGTTTATGTGCAAACATTGAGGCCTTCATATCTCCACTAATATTAATTTTCTTGAGGTTGTTCTAAGCTCATTCTGAGCATTATGAAGAAGGCTTCTGCTGAGCCTAGAACCTAAGCATTTATCATGGCAGTTTCTGAGATATTAGCAATTTAATAAACAGTAACAT
>Ga0157364_1004588_pt1 | contig 13828 bp, 5 predicted proteins | sample AttsexASBM2_FD_111476 | JGI IMG/M metagenome (GOLD analysis project Ga0157364, IMG submission 111476) | Fungus gardens microbial communities from leaf cutter ant in Ribeirão Preto, State of São Paulo, Brazil - Atta sexdens ASBM2 | ecosystem: Host-associated > Fungi > Mycelium > Unclassified ... | reverse complement strand
GCGAATAAGCTTGTATTGTAGTATACACACAAATCTGTGCGATAGATGCTGAATTATTCAATCGATCTGCTTACGAATATTTTAGGAAGCTCCCAATAGAGTTTTTGCACGTTCGAATTCGGCTGGCTACTATATCTGTAATGCGCTTTAAACTTCGTAGAATAAAATATAATTCTGTTGTTCATGGTTTAAAGAAAATGCTCGACATTTGCGACTTGCATAATAATTTTATATACGTCGACTTCTACATAATGAACTTAATTGAGTCTTAGGCTATTTAATGTTTCGCGGCTGCGATAAGTCGGAATTCGAAATTGGATGAAGTTTAATTTAACACTTATTTTATGAAGATTGACTTTAAATATACTAAGAATTTATTTATACTTGCAGCTCGTCGACTGAACGAGTACATCCGCCACTACGAAACGCTGTCATATCCTGTCGAGGAAGTCCATCGAAGTCACCTGAGGGCGAAGAGGTCAATCAACCGCGACAGTACCGTGACGTTAAAGTTTCGCGCGCACGGCAAGGACTTCCACATTCGATTAAAACGGGACTCGACCACCTTTAGCAACAATTTAATTATTGAAGGCTCTACGGGGGAGAGACAGTACAACTCCGACGTCTCTCACGTTTATCAGGGCAACCTAGTCGGTATGTTTTATGATATATCTTTACGAGATATTTTCGATAAACCGCGTTTTCCTTTAATTATTCATTAAATCTATATTTGTTTCTGGATGCAAGGAGACTAATTTAATTAAATATAATTTGAAGTTTGATATGTAAATAACATAATTCATATAATTCATGTGTTATGAATATTATGAAATTACACAATCCCGTTCTCTTATTTGATTATGTATGAAGCTTCCAAGAATGTGCTTGATTTGATATTATTATTTTAATGAAATAGAATCAAGAGAACTGCTTGCAATTTCTATTGATATTTCTGTAAATTTAATATTGCGATTTTATTTTTGTTTAATCTTTCGAAATAGATATATATACGATCATTCGACATTATATTCGTCGTGCACATTATCACGATTGATGCTAAAATTGTACATCACGACTAATTTATTTGTTTTTCTTCTATTCAGTAATTTTTTTATATATTTCTCAACATGATCCTCAACTATTTCTATAATATTTGTCGTTAGAACCTAGAGATACTTCGTGTATGTACTATAATGTGTAAAGATCTGCAACTTGAACAGTATATCTGCGTTGACGCACACAATACAATATACACTTTTCCAAATATAGACTTGTAGATTATGACATCAAGTCTGCAATCTTCTTGATGCCCTATATATTTGCATAAATGATGCTTGCAATGTAAAGTTACACGAAATCGATCGGTAGCGATCGTTCGAGCTTTCTTCTCGCGAGAGGGTCACAGCGGCATAAAATTGTATGAGTGTCTGTGTTTATACTCGTAGTCGCAACATCCTCTGAAAATATTTATTGCGGGAGAAATAGAGGCATTTGTTTTTGCAAAAGTAATAAAACGATTGCATGTACGCCAAAGGGAAGTAAAGGCTAAGAGGATTCGGAGTAAATATCGAAACGCTGATTTTATAAATTATAAATTTTAACATTTAAATATTTATTTGCGATACTATAACATTTATAATATCATTAATTTTGTAATAGTATAGGAAAAAAAATGAAAATAATAGGATATTGTAGGAAGATATAACACAGGAAACTTTTTTCCATTGGAATATAAATTGAAATATAAAACAGGGTGTTTACTGTCCGGAAAAAATTTAGAAAACCTGGAATTTTAGGAGATTTTATCCTTAAAAATATATCAGGGATTTTCATGAAATTTTACTCGACACTCGGGGAAATTTTTGGAATTTTACTTTTAAATTTAAATTCTATTTCTGTCTGAAAATTTTGTTTCTTTGATTTTTTTTGATAATGCAAAATAGATCAGCTAGTAATAAATATATCATATATATATATCCATGTATATTTACGTACATTTTTGTGTATCTCGTGAATTTGTATAACAAAAATTTGAATAATAATAGAAGACAATATTCAATAGAAGACAGTAGCTCACTGTATTGTAATGAATCTTCTCTATAGATTTTGTGACTCCAATTGTAGAAAATGATAAATATAATCTCGTGGAATTTTTGTCTTCCACTAATTTTTAATATACAGTTTTGTGTTGCTTACACTCCAATTTATATCAAAATTGCATACAATTCTCTATTTTTACCTTGCTTGAGTACCTGAAAAATATCTAGAAGATCCGGAAATACTCAGGGAATTTTTATCAGATTTCAGTGAACCTCTTTGTTTAATGACGTAATTACTTAACAAATTATCGATTTTGGTGATTTAAGTGATATTATTTTTATGCCAAGCGAAAATTAATTTTGGCAAAGTCTTGACATAACACGTAGAATTCTCAATTATTTATTATTCTAAAGTTGCAATGAAATATGAAATCAAATATATCTCAACTGGAGGAAAGCGGATTCTTCAAATCCATCTCAGAATATGTTACTGAAATTTAACGTTATAAAACATCCTGCACATTCAAAGAACTTCCGTCAAAATAAACTAAATTTAATAGAAGTAGAGTGCTTTCAACTGTACAAACAAAGAACCATACTTAAATGTAACCGCGACACATTCAGTGGTCTGTCTAACCTCCGCATTCGTTTTGTCGTCGGTATACATTCTGGTTGCAATTTGTAGCATGCATCCTCGACGAGGCGGTATTATTTCTTTGTATCACTTCCGCAACGTTTCCCGATGCCAGGTGTGACACGCAAAAGTGCGTGTCAGCGTAGATATCAGGTGGAACTTTTATTTTCTATTCTAATACTATTCTAATTCATTCTAATGATTTATGGGAGCAACGATGCATTCGGATTATGTGATTCAAGTGGAAAACGATTTATCTATCATATTAACATTTTCCGCAACCTGTCCTGGTTTCCTTTGGATAATGTCATGAAAGTTATATCTTAATTTAGAGATTGAAGAAATTTTAAGTCGTCGATTTAATCGATGAAGACTTTGTCACTATTATTAACAATAAGTTTCGAACAAAATTCGAAGTATGCTTGTCAAGTTTGAAAAGCTTCGTGATTAAACAAAAAAAATTTAAATGTATCTTACATATTTCAAAAGTTTTTCGATGGAAAAAAAAACAGAAAAATGTAATTTGTACATGACTTTAATTTAAATTTAAAAAAATATTGAAGATTATTTTTTAAATTAATTTTTTTACATAACTTTGAAAATTTATTTGAAAAATCTTTTTCGCTCCTTTATCATAAAAGAAATCTCTATAGACATTATATGATAAATATAACTTTAACAAATTCTTGATTTAATATTTTTGCATATCTAAAACTTTAAAGAACAATGTCAGTTCTAGAAAATATGCATAAACACGAAGAAGAACTCTAAAGTGACGTTAGAGGCTGTCTGAAATGTTTTCCGTATCGGAAGCGAAAGATTCCCTTTATTCTTGCAGCAAAAAGAATTTTGAATTGTGATAAACTCGGCTGTGTAGGTGACTTCACTTTCTTGCGATCTATTATCTAAAGAGAAAGGATATGCGCGAAACGCTTCCTAAATATTCTTTCTATTATTATCATCTATTATCTGCTATCTGCAATATGTTGAGATTTTATTCTGCGATTTTAATGATTCAATACTTACTATCTTTTCACGTTGGATGTGTTAGTCCAATGAAAATGTGTTGCAAAATATTTTCTATGCATATATAATACGATGGAGATACGATTCCAACATTTCCTTTAGAGTCAAATATATTTTTGTTGACAAGCTCCTTTGCACAAAGAAAAATAAAATATTCATTGCACGTTTTATTGAAGAGATTCTCAAATCGGATGATATAACTGTGGAATCTGAATTTTTGAATTTTGTAGATGAGTGACAAAAAGGCATTCCTTTTTTCCGTTATATTATTTCTTTTGAAATATTTATTTTACAATATTTATTTTAGCGTAAAATATTAATTTCATAATACCATTAGTTTGGAAAGCGGTTTTATGACATAATTGTCAAAAACCACAGGCATTTAAAAAAATTTTTTTATGATTTTATAAAATATTTTATAAAATAATATTTTTTATAATTTTCATTGATGAACATTTTAATGAAACTGGAATGGAATAGGTGACAATAAATAAATTTAATATACACTATATGTCCCGTTGATCATGAAAGAATTAAAAGGTTATGCATATTAGAAAATTAATTAAAAAGAATATCTAATGATTATATGTCAAGATGCAGAATCAACATTTATAAGTTAAAAGTAGAAAAAGTATCATAAAAGATTTTGATTGGAAATTATTAGGCAAATTGAATTGGTACAAGCAAATAACAAAATCTTCTTTGTTATATTTAAATTAACGTTAACAAGTATTTTATATTAAAAATAAAATCATTTAAATTGAATCAAGTTAAATTTTATATAGTTTTTATTATTGAACCATCATATCAGGCATACAGAGTAACTGCTACAGAATTTTTTTAAATTCCAGATGAAAAAATTAGTACAGACCATCTGTATATGAAATATTCCATTACTACAGAGAACACTAAATTTACATTCTGCGTACACCAAATTTACATATTTATACGTTCTTGAACGCTATAATTAAATCAAGTTTCTATTTTAGTCTGTTTAATTTTTAAAATTTTTTATCCTCGTGGAAAGATAAAAATATACGCGCTATTAATTTTCCTACATGCATCTCGGTTAGACGTATAAATTAGATAGCTAGACAGCAAGAGCAAGTTGCTGCGTAAGCCGGCAGTTTCTGGTGCAGAAAGTTTTACCGAGAGACGAAGTTTATATCATCGTCGATATTTTTTCAAGCAAAGCGAGAGTCACATACGTTTGAATATGGTTTCTTACTTACATTTATCCAAATATCCATGTTACTTCTATAATTTTCTTTCCTTTTAATTGTGTCAAAGGAAGAAAAAATAAAAATTGAGATATCTTTTTAAAATCTCATTTTGGTATCTTTTTGGAAAAATATATAATAATTAATATAAAATGTAATAATTATTTATATATATATATATATGTTTTGTATTTAAAGATTAATTCGTAATTTTTTTAAAGATCCATAAAATTAAATAGAAATCTATATTTGTTACAAATAGCTTAATTCGTTATACTTTAAATGAAATGAAAATGTGCTCTTAAAAATTTATCGCGATGATTAATATGATAAAACTTTTCAGATATTCTCGTCGTCTCACGCATCTGATCAGAAATATATTTTTTGCTTTCAGGCGAACCTGGTAGCCACGTGTTCGGAAGTGTCAGTGATGGAGTCTTCCATGGGAAGATAGTATCACCGAAAAGTGGTGCGTGGTACGTGGAAAAGGCGCATTACTATTTTCCGCCACATGAGATAAACGAGACATTGCATTCTGTGATCTATCATGAAAATGACGTCGGTGATCCGTACTTGGATGTTCGACAAGGTAAGATGAAAAAACAGAGATTCTTTTTTTTTTAATGATATTATCTCTTTAGGCGCATATTACTTATGCATTAATTCGCGAATATTATGATTTATTTAGCAGAGAATCGACTTTTAGCTTCAAGCAATTTATTATAAATTTTCAATATTGAAATATTCGACATTATCCTTTTATTGCTGGTTTCACACTTTTAATGATATATTTTTCAACAATGTATTTCCATTACAAAATATTTATTTTTAATGAAGGAAAAATTATTTAAATGTGCAACTAACAAAAAACGGAATATTTTAATTTTTAAATAATATCTCTTTAAATATAAAAAAATATCACAGTGTATGCGGAAAGAATAATTTTGCTGAAGTATCTAAAAATTCAGTTAGACACAAATTTGAAAATAATTTTGTTGGACAATGAAAATAATGAAACGTGAGAATCTCGAGCGTAATGAGCAATGCTGCAAAAAATGTTAATGTTCTAATAACTAGTTTGAGCGTTTTATATGATTATTTTAATAGTATAAAATTATTTTCAAATCTGTTTATAGCTAAATTTTTTAATATTTTTCAGTAAATTCATCCTATCTATGTATCATATGATTTAATTTTTGTGAGATTATGCTATGATTTATAAATACTTTTGCAATTTGTGGAGAAAATTGCAATGTAAATAAATATTACTTTCCACACTTTACAAACTTTTGATTAGCTTATATATATTATTTATATTTATATTTATAAACAGATGATAACACAACTGTATGTTGAACTTGAGTCATGAAAGTTTGTTTAATATCTGATTGAAACTTTATGATTTCGAACAAAGCTGCTAACTTTATGCATACAAAGAAGCAGCGTGTACCCAATATGTGTTCGAAGAAAATGATAAATTTAGATTGGAATCGATTTAGTTAACTACCGGTTGTGATAATAATTGTTATGTCCGCCGTGCATGAAAGATTTACTAATTATAAGGCGGTCGTGTGTCTGAGAATGTTTTTAAACGTTCGTTTGGACATGTTCTTCGATGCAACGGCCTTGAAGTAGCGCCTCACGACATGCACTTCCACCTTCCACTCTTTTGTCACGCGATAGCTCTTCTGTTCTCTTCTCGGAATATCATCCGCTTTCGTTCTTTACTACAATTCTTTAGCAATCGTGTTTAAAAACACGTCCATAAATCAGAACCAAATCACTCTTAATGGAAGAGTCGATTGATTGGAAGAATGATTGTAATAAGAGAGTTTCTTCATATACCTGTTAATTAGCTTTTTGCTGCAGTTTTTGCTCTGAGGCTAAAAACAAATATATGTTATATAATTTTGTTATTATTTACATTGATTTATTAAAATATATTCCAGCGTTTTTCAATTCACATTAAATAATGAGCTAAACTTATCGAGGTACATCATTAACACATGATTCAGCATAAATCTTTTATCAGATAACATGATTAAATGTCATGTTGAAGTATATATCGGTTATGTTGAAGTATCCTAGCTAAAAGTATAGCTAGCTTATCAAAACAATTAGATATGTAGGATACTCAAACTACTCGCTGTCAAAACTTTCTAGCATTATTCAGTATGCTTGTAATTATTTTGATCCAACAAAATTATTTTCAGATATCTAACTTTCTTAACTTTTAGATACTTCAGCAAAATCGTTCTTTTTTATACAAAAATAAAAAGTAAAGTTCTTTTTATTTTTTATTTTAAAAGTGATTTTTATTACAATGATGAGAGAGAGAGAGAGAGAGAAAGAGAGAGATTGTTTTGGTTAAAATGAGAATACACACAATATATTAATTAATTTAGGTACTTTTTTACAATTTTTAAAACATTTTTTATTTTGCGCTCTATATTCGTTTTTTAATTTAATTTTAAAATGTATTTTAGATATGAATTTTTATTTATTTCTAAAATTTTTCGCTTTTTACTTTCTCTAAAAGTTTCATAGCACATTTTAAGATCTTTTGCAGCCTAATATATTTTACTCTTATGAAATCTCTCCGGCAATAATAAAAACGTATTATATTTGAGAATAAAATTTCCACCTAAACGAATTATTTCAAAATTTGTTAGAGAATTAGCCAATTCGGAATTACTAAACTTTCGGTATTCCTTTGTGTGTACACTATCGAGAAACGAAATAGCGACCAGCGTAAGATTGCGTCATTTAAAACGTAAATATGGATATCGGAAAGTTCACAGTACGAATTCCATGCGCCATTTAGAGTATCATTAGGGAGGAAAGTAATTTATTTGGATAGGTGCGCGGATGGAATCGCCGAGAGTGCAGTCTCGTTCTGAATGTGGCATAGTCAGTGTGACTGCTACATAGACGACTAGCGAATTTCGAGCTGTGCAATCCACCGTCGTCACTATACTCATGGTAGTAGCACAAACGGCCAACGTTGAAATAAACAGACTAGTGCATTACGTGTAATATTTATCGCGCCGCCCGTTCATGCATGCTGCGTGCTCACCGTTTCGCTGTGTTTGCTTTCCGGGAATACGTCTGATGTTATAAGTTTGCTATATTTATTGGAGCATTGCATAAGACACGATAACGCTGAGGTGAGCAGAGTAGGATGAAATGTACTTCACATTCTAGGTTCCAAACTCTCTCGGAGCATGATTAGACATGATAGATAATATTAGAAACTAAGGGGAAGATACGAAGAAAGAGCTATAGCTACACTGAAAAAAATTTTCTAAATCTAAGTAATATTTTTTTAAATAGTACTAACAATAAGTAAACATTTTCTTATTCCAAATAAATATCTACTATGTAAACGTAAATGTATTATTTATTACTTTCTTTTTTTGAATAAATATTAATTTGCAGTAAAAGAAATATTTACTTAAAACTATTCAAGAAAATATTACTTAGATTTAGGAATTTTTTTCTAGTGTACAGTTATAAGCTATAGCATAAATGAATATAGTTTAAATAAAAAATATTCAAGAGTAAAGATTTATGAAAAAAGTTGAATTTTTTTACATGAAGTAACGATTCACTCGTGAATTTTAAATAGTACAGAAATGTGTCATTCGCAACTCTGATGTTAACGAGTGAAATATGCATCGGAAAAAAAACAAGTGCAGTCAATCGGTTCTCCTGGCGCGTTTCTTTCTCATTTCCACCTCATGAAATATCTATTGATACTAGTACGTAGGCGTGGATAATAAACAGCAATAGCAGACAACCAATATCGTCACGCGTGAAACGCCGAGTCATTAAAGCTCGCGGCTTTCGGTTAACCAGCCAATAAAGCTGACAAACCACGATTATCTCAGCTATATCGGCAGCGATGTTATTGATTCATACTTATGCGAACCGACTCCGGAAGATAGATTGAGAGAAATCTCCTCTCTAAGAGGTCTACGATAAATTAATCTTAACTTGTTAATATCGCCATTAAATACAAATCAAAAATGATATTTCCATTTTATAAACGGTAAAATCCTTTTGAGAGTATAAAAAAGTCAATAACTCCGCGTGCAATATAAGAGGAAAAATCGTAGAAATAAAAACTTCCACTCTGCTTTCACTTGAAATGAGTTTGTTGAACTTGTATCATTTGTAGTTAAAATTACGTTTAAAAGTAGTGAAGATTAGAGAAAAAAGAAGTTAAAGAATAATTTACAATTCAATGAATTAATTTTTATAGCTTCTAAAAGTATGCAAATATCGCGAAAATACGCTATAAATGATAGCAAATTCTCTATATCGAGTAAAGATATTTTTTCTACGGAAAATCAGAAACCATTTCGAAATCGAGCAAGATGAGCTGGGCCGCCACATTCTCGCATATGCAGACCGTGTACCATAATACAACACCCGGGAGACCGCGACAAGGTCGCCATTAGTCGACGCATTATGTCCATATATTCGCTTCACGCAAATACCTCGAGCGTATTGCGGAATTATGCCAATGATTAAGCCGCGTACGTACGACGCTGTTTCGGTGACAACGCGACTCACACGATGCAGATTGCACGGTACGTGACTTGGCTTCCGTATCATTATTATTCGCTCTATATTCCCATCCAAAGACATTTTAGGATATATACTTCGATCTACCTACAGGAGAACTCGAAGCGCATGTATTGTATCCCATCGATGATGTAAGACTCCCACGTGGCCATGGATGTTTCGAGTTCCACGACCAGATTCAGAATTAATGGCAATGAACTTTGCCATTAATTAGGAACCTTGCGGCGCTTCCTGGTTTACGCTCCCAGATTTTCATCTACTGCAGTTCAGGAAGCAGAAATACCAGTGGCCTCTATTATTACCCTACTATTTCCTGTTAGGGTCAATTCGAGCTACAAATAAATGGACATGTCTTTACTATGTAAAAAACCAGCATTGACAATTAGTTCTCATTTAATAAATAATTCTCATTTGATGACTGACTTTATATATATCGTAGAAATTGTTGGAGTATTTTATTGCAATATTTTGTAGTATTTTATTACTATTCCTCCGATTATTTTTAGATGAATTATTGTTAGTTTTGTCATGTACTTTCACGTATAATATTTCTAAATTTTTATCTTTAAAGTAATGACGATTACAACAGAGAAAACTTTTTGATCATTCTGATGTTTACTACACTAATTAATTGTTGTGTCTTGAAACACATGTGTTTAGAACTCAAAAAATAGATTTATAAAGTCCTATATGAAATGATGATTAATTAATGATGAATTTTTCAGGTGATGGCGGTGGATGTGGTATTACTAATAGTGATGTGATAGAATGGATGGAAAGCGTGCAGAATTCTGCTGCACCGGATGAACCGCCTAAAACGGTCCCATCGTCGAACCAGAAGGAGCCGAAACCAAATATCGCACCTTGGAACGGGAATCGGGAGGCTCCTGGTCACAAATACAGTAGAGAAGCCAATGAACCTAGTCATCGCAGGCCACGAAGAGCGACTAGGTCGAAAGAAAACAACACCTGCTCACTTTTCATCCAAACGGATCCTCTTATATGGAGGCACATTTCCGAACAGGTACGCGAAATTTGTTTTAAATCTACAGCTCCTAAATGTATCGCAAATTCATTGGAGAGATGTTTATTATAATAATTCTTTAAATTACAATATTTTAGGCAATTTTAAATCTACGCAATTTTTTAGTATATCTCGAAGATACATATATTTTTTATAATGCTCTTTTTCTTTCTTTTTAATTGTATGCGAGAATATTCGAATGCAATTTATATATTTTAGCCTAGAATAAGAGATATTTCTTTTATTTCTCTTATTTTATATTTATAATTATATCTAAACAATTTCAAAATATACGGAAAATTAACGTACTTAATTCAATTAAAAAAATTTTTTTTCGCTTTTTCGCTGATGAATTTATCCTTTGAAATTAAAAATTCAATATTTTTTCCTACATTCTATCTTTAATTTATCGAGCGATAAAAAGAAATAACACAGAAGATTGGCATTTATGATCATGTAAAAGAAGTAGAGATAGGATATCAGATTGTTAGAACGACGAAATGACCCAATTCTCGCTGGCAATTTGTAACTAGGGAATTCCAGTATTTCCTTACACAATAGAGAAATACCTCGAATACCAACCATTCTCTTCCTATGGTCACATTCATATGCGTTTTCGTTGGCAGTACGGTCAGTGCAATTCCCTTTTGCATTTTCTCAACAAACCAGACACCATCCGCATTCCAGTGTTCTTCGCAAAAAGAATATTCCTATCCTCCTGTGCCCTATGTTCCGACTTTGATATCGCCGTACTCTTGCAGAAAGCACATTTCACAGAAAGCAATTATAATGATTTGTTTAGACAAATTTTTTCGAGCTTCTCTTTATAAAAATTTGTAGAGTTTTACTTAGGATAATTAACGTGAAAATTTAGAAAATATACAAAGCTTATATATTAAATTTTAATAAATATATATATTTATATATATAAATAAAGCCACGCTTTTTATAAGAAAATCAATTATTTGAGACTTAGTTACAAGCTGTTTGATGTTAGAAATTAAACATTTGTTTATCGGAAATTCTGTCTAATATGAGTACATCAAGAGAAAAATTTTATCACGTAGAATAAGAGATAGAGCAATCTCAAAAAGGACAGTTGCCACGGATAGTCAGAATTCATGTTTCTATATTTGCAGCTGCATCACGATGCGGAAAAAACCAGGGAAGAAATATTGTCCTTGATCGCACACCATGTCACCGCTGTGAATTATATCTATAGGGACACGAAATTCGATGGCAGGACGGAGCACAGAAACATCAAGTTCGAGGTTCAACGAATAAAGGTAACGGTATCGAGTCGAAAATAACACACGTCGATGTATGAATACCCGTCAATGTGTGAATTCATTAAACTGACACACTTGCTATATCTGATAACAGATCGATGACGAGACAGCGTGCACGCCTCAACAGCCGTACAGCGAACCCAACCCCTTCTGTTTAGAGAACATCGATGTTAGCAACTTCCTCAATCTCCATTCTCTCTCGAATCATGAGGACTTTTGTCTCGCCTACGTTTTTACTTACAGGTAAGCGAAATACTATACGCTATATTCTGTATCGATTTAAACTGCTTCGTAAACATTATTTCTATGTCGACAGGGATTTCACCGGTGGTACACTCGGACTCGCCTGGGTTGCTTCCGCATCCGGCGCGTCCGGTGGTATCTGTGAGAAATTCAAGACTTATACCGAGACCGTGTCCGGTCTATATCAATCTACTAAGAGATCCCTCAATACCGGTATTATAACTTTCGTGAATTACAACAGCCGTGTACCGCCTAAAGTATCGCAACTGACTCTGGCGCATGAGATAGGTCATAACTTCGGATCACCGGTAAGCCGGCAAAAAAAAATGTTTTTTTCGTAGACATACGTGTTTAATTTGTTCGGAGTCGCAGAGATAACGATCACCTTTTTTTCCAGCACGATTTTCCGCCGGAATGCAGACCAGGAGGCTTGGACGGTAATTACATTATGTTCGCCTCGGCGACGAGCGGAAATCGACCGAACAACAGTAAGTTTTCAAAGTGCAGCATTGGCAATATCAGCAACGTCCTAGATGCTATCGAGGATAATAAGAAGAGGAACTGTTTCACTGGTATTTTTACATCACATTTTCCCTTCACGTTACAGCAATCTTCAGAACAGATTAAACAAACAATATAAAGAAATGTTCGCTTCTAATATTTCTACTTGTCTGATGAAATTTATTGCATTTATTATATTTACAGGAGCGTTTTGCGGGAATAAAATTGTCGAGGCTGGCGAGGAGTGTGATTGCGGATACGATGACGACGAGTGCGTGGACAAGTGCTGCTATCCTAGACAGGTGTCTGAGCTGGATAAGATTAAGAATGACACGGCGAAAGGTTGCAGTAGAAAATATGGAACACAATGCAGGTATTGTAATACGTGCAAGCAAAATGTAATATGTGCAAGCAAATGACAGTGCCCCGATTCATTTCCTCATAAATGTAATTATGCGTTTGCAGTCCTAGTCAAGGACCTTGCTGTTCGAGTGAAACATGCCAGTTTGTGCCCCTCTCTCATCGAATCCAATGTAGAGCCGAATCAGACTGTAGTTACAATTCTACATGCAGTGGGAGGTCCTCTGAATGCCCAGCGCCGCTACCGAAAGCCAACAAGACTAGATGCAATGAGGGCACTCAAGTAATCACGCTCTGTGTTATTCTGTGAATTGTACGATTTAACCAACCATTGACGCTGATTTCAACAACGTGTTATTTACAGTTATGCATCAATGGGGAATGCACAGGATCCATTTGTCTGGAGTGGAATCTGACGGAATGCTTTTTAACGAGCAGCATCATACCGAACATTGATAAGCGAAAACTGTGCGAATTAGCCTGTCAAAATGGAACTGATGCATCAACATGTCGTGGGACAAGCGAGTTTGCGCACATGGTGGGATTGCCCGAGGGTGGAATGAGTCTTAGACCTGGTTCACCTTGCGATAATTTTCAAGTAAATTATTAACCTTACATACAGATGAAATAGAATTAATAGATATATGGGCGAATATTATTAATTTTTTTTTAAAATTACATATTTATAAATTTTTATTTTTCTTCTTCAGGGTTATTGCGATGTTTTCTTAAAATGCCGAGCTGTTGATACGGAAGGACCGCTTGCAAGATTGAAAAATTTGTTGTTCAATAAAGAAACGTTATCGTCGGTAGCACAATGGATAACTGTAAGTATAAACATTTTCTTGTGACTTTTATTTCTATATTCTATTTTCTATTTTATGACGTTATTTATTATTTAT
>Ga0157364_1004587_pt1 | contig 13828 bp, 5 predicted proteins | sample AttsexASBM2_FD_111476 | JGI IMG/M metagenome (GOLD analysis project Ga0157364, IMG submission 111476) | Fungus gardens microbial communities from leaf cutter ant in Ribeirão Preto, State of São Paulo, Brazil - Atta sexdens ASBM2 | ecosystem: Host-associated > Fungi > Mycelium > Unclassified ... | reverse complement strand
GTTGTAGGAATATTTATAATAATATGAAAAAAATCCAGTTCTCGCGGCATTGTTTCTATTTTCCGGCGTTTCGGAAAAAATACGGCGACCGCGTAGCCGAGTTAATTGGAAAAACGTATCATCACGCCGGCAGAAAGTGACGATCGCAATCGGATTTCGCTCGATGCCATTTTGCTTGGAATAAGAGTGTCGCGGAGAGAACCGACTATGTCCCGTATCATTTATATGCTCCCTTTACGTACTTTAAAGCGCGGCGGTGAAAGAACGTTTGTTACGTCGCAACGGTCAGATCGGATCTATTTTACTGGGATGTAGGGACGTCAGATCAATTTACCAAATGTCCGGTCGAACACGGGGGACCTGTAATCGTTTCAATGATACGGACCTCGTTCCGAGCACCGATACGCCATACGCGAACTCTTTAACCACTATTTCGTTTATACTTCTAGAGTGCAAGATAATTCCGCGTTCGTCACGATCGAGTTCCGCTCCTTCGCAAACTTCGTTAATTGCTTCCATCATTAGAAATGTGATAGTATATTCATGCCGTAAGCGATATTGATTATCGAGTCCTATCATTTTCGAACTTAGCCTATGGCATACGATGTATGTTTTAAAATTCTGCGTTCTGTGATGCATTTTAGTAATTTACTTAAATGAAAGCAATCTAGCAGAAAAAAGTATCGTGTTCCGCAGGCTTTATTTTAACCGATAATTTATTTGCATCTGAAAAAAAGAAAGTGTAAGTAATATAATAAGAAGCTAATTGCAATTAAAAAATCACAATTAAATATAATTTATAAACAGACATTTCGAACACGAGATCATTATCAAGGTTAGCAAATTTAAACTGAGATATGTAGATTCTTGATATAAATATTAATTGTAATTAGCTTGCTCGCTATTGTATTATTTGATTTTTTATTATTGGAACCGTTTCTTTATTATAATTAATTTAAAAAATGTATTACGAGTCTCATAATTTTACATTCAACACGCGGTAACATAAGTTCGAAAGTAAATGCCTAACTTCTGGAAAGTCTTGTATTCGAGACATTTCGTAAAAAAAGGTCATAAATGATCTCGTTATGTATCTCGTGTGACTGTTTAATGTACATATATATTAGTATGTTAGTGCATACATATATATTAATATGCACTAATGCAGGCGATTACTTAAGATTAGCTCGAACAACACTAATTAAAGAAAGAAATATATAAAGACATGATAAAGTTATCAATGGTATAACGGGAATTATTTTTCATATCGAGTTTGAAAGAGTAAAAATATAAAATCGACTATTACAGAATAAGCAATATTTTATCGCCAGCTCCCTGCCGGATGGAATAATAATAATCTGTAACTAACCGGTGGATCGTACATTTATTTTTATTCATATTCTATACACGAATATATTTGTAAATTAATACCTCCACTTTTGTTACGTTTATTTAAAAAAGAGCACGCTAAAAAGTGTTTCATTCATATCATTACTTATTCGCTGTAATTTTGCAGAAAATTAAAGAACTGATTTATATCTATAACTATAACGTATATCTATAACTATCTTTCGCAAATTACTTCACTGATCATTACATTTTGCTTGAAACATAATTCAATCTAAAACGTTCTTGTTTGTTAATGGAAGCCTCCATCATTCTTTTCCTTTATTCCGGTATTGTAATCGAACAAACAATTTTCTTTAATCTTCTTCTAATAAGAAAGCATTAAACACGTTCGCCGATAAAAAGTTCCATACTTCATTCACAAACATAAAAGAAACACGCGCGCGAAGGTGTCGATTTCGATTGTTAATTAAAATCTGGAATAAAATGTAATTTAGCAGAAAATGAAAAATTATATGTCGATAATGCAAATAAAATCATGTCAATGAATGAATTACCGCCGCTAAAGATGATAAAAGGAACAGAATTTTGCACAGAAGACCAGCATTCTTTCCTCGCTATTACAAGGAAGATTAAGATGAATCTAATGTCATATCAAGTAAATACGTCACAATAGCTACGTCAAAGATAAATTTTCATTAATCACAATTATAATAAATGAATACATAAAAAAGAAGAACATTGTTATCTATAGTTTTTTTTCGCGTTAATTACCAATGGAATAATGGTGCGGATAAAGTTTCTACAAATTACCAATCTTTCGAGATTCTGTAATTCACGAAAATATCACGGATTTCGACATCCATTCGCGACGATAATCTCTATCCTTGACACAGCGAGTAACCTTATGATATTCAAACCTGACCGCGCCGGGCGCGTTGACCCTTTCTATCAACACTCGCATATTAATCTTTAATTTGATAGAAAAATTAAGAAGATTATCGAAGTCATCCGGTCTTCTTGAAAGATCCACAAGGGAGAACGTGCTTTAAATCTTTATATTTAAGTGTTGAATGTGCAACTAGACGTCAACTTTACAAGCGCCCTTAGAAATATCAATAATTTAATCACGTTATACTGCAATACGAGATACAACTATAATACTGATGTGAATATCGTAAATCAGTATTATTATGATATCAAAATAGAATCGCTCGAAGGAACAATTCGAAAGAAATAAAATCTCATATATTGTTTATCATTAAAATAATGATGCTTGTACAAAAATATTGTATTAATTATATATTATATTATGATAATTCCTTTTATAATTATATTATGATAATTCCTTTTATTCAATTCATAAACAATTCAAATTAAATGTTTAATGAGTACATTTATAATTAGTTCTTGGAAACTAAGGAATATTACTTATAGATATATTGTTTTGTAATTTGCGTACACAAAGTTTCTTTTTTCTCGTTCTAAACGTGTTCAATTATTCTACTTCCTTAACTATTTTATATCGATGGAAATATGAAAGTTACAAAGTTAAAACTAAAAACTCTGCATTCTTTTCAATAGAATCTATAAGAATATTTATGTATTGCCTTACACACGAGATCTATCCTCAATACATTTACTTAGTTCTTTTTCTCAATATGTATTACCATTTTTCAACTGAGGAAAGTTTTCTATTTAGGAAAAGGAATCGGTACTTCCTCGGTCTTATAACTTTTATGCTTCTGTGATCATTGAAGAATAGAAAGAACACGAATGTGCGCGCGCGCGCGTGTGTGTATGTGTGTGTGTGTGTGAGAGAGAGAGAGAGAGAGAAAAGAGAGAAAGAAAGAGAGAGAGGACAGCTGTCCAGCTCTTTAGAGAGTAAATCATAAAGTATTGTACTTTGCAGAAAGGGGATGAACGACGAAGTCCGTTTTACTTTTTCCGCTTTACTTACTGCCTGAGGCGTCGACCGCCAGGAAGAGAAGGAGACAGCCGGCGAAGACGGCCGCCCTCGCGAGCCCCATGGCTTTCTCTCCCCGAGAACCGCAAACTACTTTAACACTACTCTCGCACAATCAGTGATGACACGATCGGCGGCCACGGGCGAATACAAAAAGCGTCTGCGCTTTTCTTCGTGCGTGCTTTTATGCTCTCGCAGCTCCCCACCCGTGCTTATAAATCTTTCCTATGCATGTTGGACCACTCGTACATATGTCCGCTCCCCGGGCCCGAGGCTCCACCATTACCACCACGACGCAAGAGATAAAGAGATCTCTACTCGCACCAAGCATTGACGGAGAAAGAAACTTATCAAAATTTTCCTACCGTCTATGGAAGATTAGACCAGAACGGACATTATCTAGATGCACCCATTTAATTTAGCGTTATCCCTCAAAGGATATGTTTTATCACAGAAAGGTTGTGACCTAGCAAGTCTATTTCCCGTCGCTGCCCCTTTCCGCAATCACATATCAAATAATATGAGATATACAGTATATCACAATAAAATAACAATTAAGATTCCTTATATTTACAACTAATAAATACAATATATTCAATGCTAATAGGAATCTGCATTGTGATTCATATGCTAAATATTATACATAATAATTTATAAATATAAAAAGTGTTAGATCAATAAAATTACATACATCGTCAAATAATGATAAAACGTACGTTTCAGCTAACTTCTTTAGCGTTGTAAAAAACTTCCTATGGTCGTGATGATAATATTCGAAAACGTGACAATCCATTAACTCCCCCATATTGTCGAACGGAATCGTGAATCATAACATTTTTCTTTTTTCAGTTTTTTCTGTGGAATTACTGGTCTAAATAATTGGTTTTTCACTAATCATTTGTTTTTGAAATAGTTGTTGAATATAAAATGTAATGAGTAATCATTATTTTCCGCTTGACAGTGGGGGGGATGGAGGGAAGGGGGAGCGAGTTGGAGGATCGTCATGTTTTCGAATATTATCATCACGATCACAAAGTTTTTTACAACGCTGAAGAAGGCTAGAAGTCTTAGCTGAAATAAACATTTTATCATTATTTTATGATGTATGAATAATTTTTTTATTGTTTAACATAACACCTTTTATATTTATGAATTATTATATACAATATACAGCGCATGAATCACGGCAAAGATTTCTATTAGCCTTGAATTTATTGTACATATGCATAAAATATACATAAATATTATAATAATATAAATATTATAATAATATAAAAATATTTTTAAAAAAGTATAGTCTTCTATTATTTCTGAACATAAATTTAAACAAAAAAGATTCATCACACACACACAATATTTGGACTCCATTTATATTAAGTATATGAAAAAACTAAGGAAGCAATCAAAACTCAAGATTGCGACAGTTTCATATGTCCTTTCAAAAAACAGGGAAACTTACGTTTTGTCATATGTTACACATATGTGTAACACATGACGAAATTTATTCTAACTGAGATTTCTTGTTTAGGTATTACTATTTTTCGAGATTTTTTATTCCGTTCAAGCTATAACATTGATTACATTTAAATATCAGTTGTTTTGACTTATATGTTAGAATATTATCCTGCTAGAAGAGAAAATATTCACATTCCTTTTACAGGTTCTAAATTTTTATTTAAAATATTAATATATTCTTCGCAATATTAAATTAATTCCAGTCCAAATAAAATATTTTTACATCATAATATTTTTATTTCTGTATTTTAGTTTATAACTTTTAAGTTTTTTCTTTCTTAAAAATTTCCCTCTTTTTTATAAAATAACTTGCATTTATTTTTCTTCATTTTACATAAGTTTTTTTCCAAAACAAAAGAGGGTACACAGGGTGATTCACTCCACTTGAAACTTTGAACATTTTACTTGCTTTTATATACGAAAAAATGTTTTTTTTTTATTTTATTTAGATAAAAATGGAATTTTGAGTGAGACGTATTTTGATCACGTTGTTTTTTTTTCTGTGGAGATATAGTACGAAGGTCACCTCCATTTTTTTAGAAATAATTATATGATTTAACTTTTTAAATTTTTTTACATATAATATGATTTCTGATATTGTATTAAATAAATTATAGTATAATTGACTAAAGTCTTCTTGCAAGAAGAGCAAAAAATATTTAATATTCTTTCTAATTATTATAATATCTAATTCTTTCTAATTACATATCTTTCTGATTTTTTCTTTTAAGAGAAAAATATTTTTTGAATGTAAAAAATATGAATAATTTGATTGTTTTTTCACACAATGTGTTTCTTCATAAAAACACGTGTTAAATGATCTTACAATGTATTTACATATTATTATTCATCATGGTATCAAGATACTGATATCATTGTTAGTTTGCACTTATCTTTTAAAATCATATGTACCGAATAATTAAGAATATGATGCTTTTGATTGTACTTACCTAGATTACACTGAAAGAAGTTTCTGGTATTTATGATTATAATTACATTTTACATTAATTATTGTAATATTTATAGTTATTACTTATTATTTATAATGTTAGTATTAATATTTACATATATAATTCTATACAATTTTAATTCTATATTCAATACAAATATATATGCATTGTATATACATGTTATCGAAAATAACTAAATGACAAATTATAGTTATTACCATAAAAATGATTGCAATTACTATAATATATAGTCATTTTCTGTGCCACCTATATATTTACTGCTGGTATATATATATATATATATATATATATATATATATAATTATTATTACTAACATTATGGCAATAATAATCATAATTAAGATAACGTGTAATTATAGTTACAAACAGCAAGAATTTTTCTCTTAATATAGAATTTTAAGAAGAACGATATTTAACCGTCATATGACGGCTTGAAAATTTTTATTAAACGATAACATATAAGATTATTCTTTTTACTTCTTATTTTTATTCTTCTTACTTCATAAAAAACTTATTATTATAAATGTATTTACACGATTCTACATATCATACAAATAATAAAACAAGATAAAACGCACTAAGAGAACAATAAAAAGCAGTTTTTTTCAACCATGGTTGAATAATATTCAATGGTTTTCAACCATTGAATATTATTTTCAGTAGTTTATATAAGTATGTACTAATAAACGAAATTTCTTTTTCAGATTTCGAATGTATGCAACATATACTTATCTTATTGTTAGGTTGATATTTTATCAGATAGCGGAAATAGTAATGATTTTCGATAGTTTCCGCACAATATCACAGAATCTAATATTCGTGTCTTTTTTATTCGAATACTTTTATATTAAGTCATTTGACATAAAATATATGTGAATATGAAGGAATAATAAATTTTACATACATATGAACGTTTATAGATTTTCCCACGAGATCCAAAAAAATTCTATGATATTCAAGAGGATTCTGGCAATTATATCTACTCGTTACACTTTTCGCGGATCGATATATATGTAAGTCATTCATTTCAGTCAAGACTAAAAATATTAAATATCGAATATCACTTAATATCTGCAGAAATTCTATAATTTTTTTAAAAAACGATTTTCTTATATGGGCACAAATTATATGAGACATTCTTTTGGATAGAAAGATTAGATGAACGTTTTCATGAAAATAACTCTGGTCATAATGTAATTTAATCGCGTTATCGTGAATGACAGTAGAAAAGTAAACAAGCTCAAAGTTACCGAGATTGTGACAAAGAGTGTTCAGACTAGTATTTTGTTAGATACGTAAAGTCAAATGATATTCATTTGAATTATTTTTAAAATCATTCTATAGGCTATCACAATTCCTATTCATTATATCCTATTCATTATATTATTAATTTAATTAAAACAAAATTTAAACAATTTAATGAAGAAATATAATAAATTAATAATTTATTATTTAAGTGTATACGTTAATATAAACGATATTTATTTTGCAACTAAGCAATTCGATTACAAAAATAAATTAGTTGTTTTCTTAATTACATGTTTGTAATAAATCATACAGTTTAATACATTTAGAAATTGAAAATAACAAAAATTGAAAATAATATTCGGTGTTTGAAAAGTCAATTCACATATTACAACACATAAAATATAATTTTATATAAATCGCAAAATATTATTTCAGTTTCACTTTTAATCTGAATGCTTCTAAAAGAAATAATTATCTAACTTGTGTTATCATGTAAGTAGAGAATATTGAGTAAATGATTGAAAGAGGTAAATAAAAAATAAAAATAAGATGATTACTCAGCATTTAATTAAACAGTCCGTTTAAAATAGAATAACTCCGACATTCATGCCGCGCGAGGATTTACACCACAGAAGTCAGAAAAAATAGGAGGATAATATGCACGCAATCATTCTGTTATATACCTTCATGTTATATTGTGTTATGATTTCAGTTTTCTACCATGTTAATAAAATTACTGTCACTTGAATCGATCTGTCAATGTAGTTAATAGCGTAATCATAATTCACATAAAGTGATTATTGTAAAGATTGCAAAAGGCTCAATGATTTTGATGATACATAAGTGTAAAGGAATAATAAAGAATGAAGCAAAATACAAGTGCTTAACTCTTATATTTTTTCTTCAGCTCATATATTTCACCTGTTGGGATACATAGTGCATTTAGCGAGCGATTAATTGCAGCATTTAATTATGCCCGAAGCATACAAAGCGCAGATTCGATTCAATTCGATGCACTAAATGCAATAAATACATTACACGACATATGTAAGTGTTATGATCTCATGTCGTAACACTTGTAATATATGTAAAAAAATATATGTAAAAAAAATTGTAACTATTATCTATCACTTCATGTACACCATGTTTATCATTTCTTAATTTCTTAATGAAACTTTGTAAACACATTCTATAAGTTATTGTGTAATTTTTTCTTATTTATAAGCATTATTTGTAAATTTATAAGCCGCACATCCCATCCCTTTTTCCCAATTAGTAGCCATATATTCCCTATGTACAGTAAAAGTTATACAGTAAAAATGCAAGGGTTTCAAAAAGTTCTTTTTTAATAAAAAAAAATAAAAAATATTTCGAATTTTCAATATTTTTTTTAGTAGTAATACAAAGTTTTTATTAGTATAGTTCATTTATCTTAAACATAGATAATACTTAATAAATTAAATTTTTGTTAAGTACGTATATACCGGAGTTACCTTATGCTAAATAAAATTAACTTAAAGCTAAATGAAATTAAAAATCATTTCAGCGCCATATATAGATAAGAAAAATTATTTCTATAATGCTAAAGCATATCAATAGCTATCTACAAAATTTTTAACAATAAAAAATTTCAGAAAGTTTTGACATCTTAAATCGGCCTAAGTTGAAATATTTGTCAGATTCAATTTTGTCTTTCAATAAATTTTAATAATTTTTTAATAGGAATTGTGTTATTTAGTTTTAATATTACAAATTGAGATTTGCGACAAATAAGAATCTTTAATTGAATTATTATTAATAAAAAGCCGATACTAAATTAATTATATCTAATTTATAGTTTGAATACTATTTGATATGTCCTACATAGTATCAAACGGAAATGTATAATTAGTTTATAATTTGTCATTTACGTAATTCAGACGATAATACATTTATATACGCAATTACACAATCTAAGTTGTAATATATTTTTATCTGCTATTAAGAAATAGAAAATACAATTGTAATAAATACTTACTACTTGATTAATGATAATTTCAGTATGAGTTACATATATCTTTTAAATGAAAAAATATGTATAAAATATTATATAAAATTATGATTAAAACTTGATAATATGACAAAAATGTAATAAAAGTATAAGTGTGCAGACAAAATATATATTTCAGCAAAACTACTGAGTGTTTACATTTGATTTTCCAGAATGTTTAGATAAGAAAAAGTATCTCTGACAGTGAACTCTCATGATCTCCGTCGATCTTTATCGATCCGCGTCCGTTCAAGCAATGACGATTAAACCGCGACCATTGCACTGGTCAGTGCGTACGTGAATATATTTGCAAAAGATGGCACGAAATGTTGACGATACGTTGACAACGAAGAATCAATGGCTAATAGAGTTCGTTTCTTTTTTCCTCCAAGGGATCAACGGTCACCATGTTATCGAGCTTAAATTATCCGGCAAACTAACATTGGCATCCGGTGCTTCGACGGATCGATGATGGAGGACATATAAAATCGTACATCGAGAATTCGTGATGTAGAAAAGAGTAGGTAGGTAGAAATTGGACGCAAGAGATTTAGCGCCGATGTAATTTTAAATAAACGAATTGCGTCTCCTTCTTGTTCGCAACTTTTTATTCGTCACCGTATACCAGGCCTACCGATACGAGAAAAATGTTTCCTCAACATGAATATTCCGAAATCTCTCGCGTCCCATTAATCTGCTAGCCTTTTCTATTTCGACATTCTGTATTTTAGAATTACGCTACATGGTCCCTTCGTGACGTCAAAATCCCCATATAAATTATAATAAATACAACGGATTCAGCGAAAATTCATGTCATCGATTTACATTAACTGTGTTAGGTATTCATTGCGGGATTAGTAATCATGAGTTAGTACAGCCATGGGATTGCCGAGCTGTTCGTAAAGGGTTATAGAACCTCTGAATCTCTTTTGCTCCTCCGTCGGAAGTAGATTGGAGATTCTTTTTTTAAACCGTATCAATTTGTTTGCAACTTTATTCGTTTCATCCCCTGAAAATAAATATGTCCCGCGCGCGTTGCCATGTCGATTCTATAATCGACGCGACAAGCTAAAATTATTATGTGTTATTTACGTCGACATTACATACAAAAGCGGTAAATATCGATAAATACATGCATTAACGGCACTTTCGCAAAGAGATATTATTGATGTAATTATCGACAACGATAATTTTCGTAAATTTCTCGCAACTGACATTTAATCTAAATTGAGGGAACAGCAATCTAAAATATATAAATGCTTCTGATCGATAATCGCCTACAACTCGTAATAGTTTTACAAGATTTATTAAATTGGGTCAAATTAATTAAATTTTAGTGTACACCTTTTTAGAATTCTATTCTTACTCAATAAAAATTCAATAATTTTTTTTCCCTTTTACGATTATTTAGTATTATATTGTCAAAATAACATATTTATATCTATCTAAAGTTATTAAAAGAATTTAGGAAGATTCGATAATAATTGATAACACGCTGAACTATTTTTAGATTGTCTGATATTCCAATGTACAATAACATGGTATTATTGAAAATCAGAGAAGTGTATTCTGACAGAATACAGGCATTTGGTTATGTGAATTTTAAAATATCAATACTGAGGCTATCGGGCCAACGAACACATAATCTACGTTTCTATCATCGTTTTCAAGCAAAGTTTACGACTCCTATTGATGTGCAGCCATGTATGCTGTCGAGTATGCTTGAGTGCATCACGAATACGCAATCAGCAACAACGAAAAGCCTGAGTTAACGTAAAACTTTGATAGCAGCAGTTTCATTTCGGTCATAGATTTTAGTCGGCAATACATTTCCCTGACTACACTTGCTAGTGTCTGATTGTTCAAGCTTTAAAATTATTGTAATTATATTACAAAGTTAATATATAGTTAAAATACATCGAAGAAAATTACTGAATATAATTCAGAATTTATTTGTTAAAAATACAAATTTTTCTCATATGTTTTTCTGTTAAATATCGACTAATATTTTATTTTTTAAATGCTGTTAATGAGAAAAGTATATTAGTAATGGAAAAAAAAAGTTAGAATAACTATAAATAACTATAAATATAGGATATTATTACGAGGTATTAAAGATCATTATTAATTATAATTTTAAAGCTTCCGGCTATTTTCTTAAAAAAAGCTGCACGATTTGCAAGTTATTTCCGTATCTTGATACATCGTTAAATGCTAACATTTTGTAAATACGGCAGTTTACTTCATCAAGGTGAGAAGCAATCTGATATGGAGCTGCCTCTCTGGAATATTCTCTTTATGTATGTTATTAAGGGAGGAGAGAAAAGGAAACAGGAAAGAGGATAGATAATATGATGGAAGAGGAAATCGCTGAAACTGTGATGAAGGCGATTACTTTCGGCCGATTAATTTTCAAAAACTAAGAGGATAATTTTTCATATGGTTATCTCTAGTATGTCTTTGATTGGATCTTAAAGTAAAGAGGGATTCTACATCAAAGCTCTTTAGTATGTCTCCAGAAAGTAATTTCTAATTTTCTGTGTAAAATCCGTCGAGTTGATATATAATTCGGTTTTTCCTATCACAGGTTGTGTAGATTTTCAGCAAGAAAACACGAAAATTTATTTATTGGAGAATTTATAGAGATAACAATGGGGATGTCACACACACACACACGCGCGCGCGTGCACACACGCACCACGCACACAGTTTGTGTATTTTTGGTAATTTGTAGCTGGGTAAAAGAGAATTTGTAGGTTTAATTATTGATTTAATTTTATTGGGAATATTATTTTTTTCTGTTAGGATCTTGGTATTTTGTATAATTGTTTGTTGGCTTTGTTTCAAGTCTAAATATTTTGTTCAAAAGGAGGATCTTTATTTTCTTCCTTTAGTATGATGTATTCATCATACTATTCACTACTGTCGAAAATCATTATTATAAGGCTATTTTATTTAATAACTAAATATTAATGTAAGTATGTCTTTATTTTTATTAAATAATTTTCACGTGTCTTTAATTTGTTCGAGAATAGACTTCCTCATCTTTACAGAAGATCGAAAAATATTTGGTTTAAATATATATTAACAATAATAATATATTATTATTGTTCAAAATATAATAAAAAAATTATTAAACAATAACAGAATTTAATATTTCGCCGCGTTTTCTGTAATAGTATCTTCTTTTTACGACGAAGAGTCGATTATCAAAAGCTATGTTACTACTTAGCATTCGTGTTTATTTCTATGTGTGAGAAATGCATCCGATTATTTTAAATGTTAAATAATTCTATTGTTTTCATTAATCGTATCAGATAAACAAAACATTTTTCGTTTTAGTTTAGTACGTTCAAAACAACTTTTTTCTCTTTTTTTAAACTTTTTCAATAGAGAGGAAAATAATAGAGAGCAAAGAGCGTAATAAATATTCGTAGAGATATTTGTTGATAAAAAAAACTACGTACACAACTCATCTGCGCAGTATTACGGTTAAATCCAAAACTTATTATTTGCAACATCTGAGTCTCTAGAGGTTCAGTAGGCGAGTATCTCATTAAAAGTTATCGAGAACATATAAGTTTGCCTATAACGCCTATGTAATTAAAAGGTTGCACAACTATATAATTTACCTTATTAGTGATGTATATGTCAAACTCGTTATGACACATACTCTAGAGATAATATTTTTTTTCTTATTTATATCACCTGCATAACAATATCATATTTACGTATAATATTATATTTATTGCACGCGTCTACAATAAAAGATATTCCTTATATATATCTCATGTTTTTCCTTAAGGAAAAAAGAACGTTGCAATAATTGTACATTGTGGAAAAATTAATTAACACACGCTGCAAGAATTATATGTTTAATTTTTTCCAGATAATGTCTATTTCCGAACGATGAACGTAAACCGCTATAGTAATTTATTTGAACGTATGACGAACCATCGTTAATTTTCTATCTTTTCTACGAAACTTCTAGTTATAAATAAATGAACTTTGAATCGATGCGACGGGAATAAAAAGAGACATGTAAATAAGAGGTCGACGTTGTCCAGTAGGTGCTAAAAATTTCGTTCCTTCATTTATCGTACATGGAGTGTCCCAGAATTATACTTGTGCTTTTCTTATAAATATCAATGCTAAAAAAAGTGATAGTTATTTATGTATCAACAACTTTTTGTTACGAACTATTGAGAATTAAATATACTTTGTTTGCTCTTTTACCTGACGTTTTTTCTTTGAATCTGTATAGAAAGATATAATCAAACCTTATTTAAATTTTATATTAATTAAATTTCTTATTTTTCATTTTTTTTTTTTCTTGAATCATATTATATTTAATTAAATCGTAATTAAATAAAATAATCAGTAAAAGAAGCTAACATTTTTCAAGCCTTTTCTTAAATAGAGATTAAAATTGCGCCAGTAAATATGCTAAAATAATTAGTACACGTGTTACAAATGTTTGTATGAGTTTTGAGAATTCCAAATCTAATGAATGTGTCGTCACGCTGTGTATTTTACGTCACGCACGTTAATTTATGGCAGTAAACAGCGAAGGTGTAGCCATTAGCTAACAAAATGAAAGAGATGTGAACCGAGTATATAAAACCGAACGATTAATTAATGAAAACTGTTCCTGGATCATCAAAGTCAAGATAATTCGAACGACAGTCAATTACATGTGTCTTTCGAGAGGGGGGGGGGGACTTCAGATCGACTAACGTCATTCGCAAATAC